>QWCV01000064.1_pt1 | contig 134941 bp, 122 predicted proteins | sample 1972621 | NCBI WGS metagenome assembly QWCV01 (sample SAMN09866699, study PRJNA288562) | Human gut metagenome isolate pre2_stool, whole genome shotgun sequencing... | isolation source: gut | host: Homo sapiens | place: USA: California | reverse complement strand
GGCAGGGGCAGCGCCTCCGCCGCGGTCAGGCATTCCTCCAGGTCCGCCGCCGTCCCGTGGTGCTCCGCCGCCGTCAGAAGCAGCAGATCCGCCAGGAGCGGCGCAGCCAGCGTCCAATCCCCCGTCCCCGACAAATGAACGCGGCACAAACCGTTCCCGATCCGCTCCGGCGGCCGGGCCTCCCGGTCTGCGGGAAGGGCGCTGCACTCCCCCAGCAGCTGCCGGAGGACATCTCCCCGTTCCCCCGCTGCATGGGCTGGACCGAACGTACTCTGATAGGCCAGCTTGGCGCAGTCCTGGGGCTCCATCAGCGGATAGCGGGCCAGGTGCTCCCGCAGGACCGTTTGAAATTCCTCATGCATCTCTTCAGCCCCCCGGCAGCCGTGGTATTGCGCATCGGTCATCCGACACGTTTATAGGATAGCACCTGGAGTACACTCAAAGTCAAGAGCAAGCGTGAAAAAATCTGAAATTTTTTCGGATGGTATCCGCACGCGGAGCAGAGTGGGAGTTTGCAGCTGGTTTTGCGCACCCGCCTTTCATCGCGCATGCCGATTCGGGATATGCCCGTTCAAATGCGGAATCCATGCTGTGCAGCCCGCGTTCCACATCCGTTCCCTGTCTGATGCCATGCCGGGGCGCCCGTCCCGCAGTACCTTCTGGGCTGAAAAAGCCTGTGTTCCTTCTGAACACAGGCTTTTCTGCACTCCGGCAAAGCAAGGCAGTACGTCAAGTGGTCACCGCCTCCACAGGAACCCGGAGTACAAAGGGCTGCTCCGGGTCCGTGCAGTCGTTCCCCAGCAGCTCCCGGAGCCCGTCGTCATAGGCCCGACCCCGGGCCAGATTGACGGCTGCCGCCACCGCCGCCCGGGCCTGGTCCTCCGGATTCTGGTCCACCGTCATATAGAGCTTGCCGCTCTCCAGGGCGGCGGCCCCCTCCGCCGTGTGGTCCACGCTGACGATGGGCGCCGCGCCCGGATCCCAGCCGGCGGCCTCCAGCGCCTCGATGACTCCCAGGGCCATTTCATCGTTGTCGCAGATGACGCAGTCAAAGTCCACGCCCTGCTCCAGCAGGGCCGCCATGGCTTGGCGGGCCCGCTCCCGGCTGAAGCCGCAGACCTGGTAATCTGCCGCGGCGATGGGGCAGAAGCCGTCGTCCAGCAGGCTCTGCACGGCGGTGCCGGAGCGGGCATCTGTATTCTCCTGGCCGGGCATCCCCTGGAACAGCAGATAGCGGATATCCGTCCCGTGGTCCGTCTCCCAGAAATACTCCGCCAGGGCGTGCCCCTGGAGGGCGCCGCTCCCGGCCTCGTCCATGCCCACAAACACCATCCGCTCGTTCAGGATCGCCGTCCCCGGCGCCCGGTTCAGCAGCACGACCCCTGCGTCGCCCACGATGTCTGCCACCTTTTCGGAGTCCTCCCCGTCTGCAAGGTTCACCAGCAGGGTCTCCACGCCTTCTGCCAGGGCCTCGTGGACCTGGCGCAGCTGGGTCTCCGGGTCGTTGCCCGCGTTGTAATACCGCACCGCGTAGCCCTGGGCGGCGGCCTCCGCTTCGATGTCCGCCTTCAGCTCCGACAAAAACGTATCCTCCCTAGACAGCAGCAGGCCCAGAGCCCTCGTCTCCCTGGTCCGGGACTCCACAGCCCCGGCGGCGTCCGCGCCGCAGCCGGTACCCAGCACTGCCACGGCGGCCAGCAGGGCCACAACTGCGCCGATCTTCTTCCTCCATGTCCGTTTCATCTGGATCTCCTCCCTATTCATCCGTCTTCTGCTTAGGATGCTGGACAAAGTATACAAATATACCTGACGGAATGAAATAGACAAACCTGCGGGGGGAACGGCACGGTTCCCTCCGCAGGTCTTTTTTCCGGACTTTTCTGCGGTCTCACGGCCCGATCCGGAATTTCCGGTACTCCGTGGGCGTGAGGCCGACGTATTTTGAAAAGATGCGTGAGAAGTAGCTGGCGTCCGCGAATCCCACCGCCTCGGAGATGGTCTGGACGCTGTCCTGCGCGTTCACCAGCCGCATCTGAGCCTCCCCGATCCGGCGGCGCAGGACATACTGCTTGAGGCTGTATCCCGTCTTCTGCCGGAAGATATGGGACAGATGATAGGGACTCAGATAAAACTGGCGGGCCAGCTGCTCGATGGAGAGGTCCTCCGCATAATGGCGGTCGATGTATCTGGCCACACGGCCGAAGGTGGAGTCCTCCCGGGTGACGAGATCCTCCTTCCGCCCCGCCGCCATCCGCCGGACCAGCTCCAGCGACGCCAGCATCAGGTGCTGGCACAGCTCCTGGAAGCCCGGCTCCCGCTCCGCTGCATACCGGTCCATCAGGCAGAAGAGCTCCTTCAGGTCCGCAAACTGCTCCGGCTGGTGAAACAGGGGGCAGCGGTCCGGGGAAAGCAGGCTGTATGGCGGCAGGTCCGCCAGCGCCAAGTTCCCGATGGCCACGCACAGGGTCTGATACGGCTGGTCTGCCTGGGGGAATTCGTCGTGGAGGGCGCCGCCGCTGCACAGCACCACATCTCCGGCTGCCACCTCGTACCGGCGGAGATCGACGGTGTACCGGCCGCTGCCCTTCAGGATCAGCAACACCTCCGCCAAGCGCTCGTGGCAGTGCATCAGTGTGGCGTGCTCTCCCTCCGCCCAGTCATAGTGGCAGATGTACGCCGCATAGGGCCGGTCCTGAGGCAGGTGCGCCGCCTCCTGCGGTGTGAACACCACCCGCTGCCGATTCAGTTCCGCCTCTCTCATGCCGCCGTCTCCTCCCCGCTGGAAAGTGCGGAGCATCCGGCCATCCGCCGCTCCCCGCCGTGGGGCCGCAGGAAAGTCCGGTCCCGGCCCTTATGATACCGTTCCCAGCGGGCCATGTCAAGGGCGGCTCCCGCTCACTCCAGCGCCGCCTTCAGGCGCTCCCACAGCTCCACGGCCTTGAATTTCAGCTGGTAGCCGCCATCCTCCTCCGTCATCAGGCTGACCTGGTCTTCCGTCAGGCCAGCGGCCAGGGCCGTCTCCGGCACGTCCGCGGAGGCAGCGGTGCACAGGGGTGGAAACACCACACACCACCAGTTCTGTCCGGCGCCCTCCCCAATCAGAATCCGCAGGGCCAGATACTCCCCGGCTGGAAGAGAGAAGCCGTCATATTCCTTGGTGGGAAAGGCCGTGTCCTCCAGCTCCGCCGTCACGGCGTAGTCATAGCCGTTGGCCCGTACCGTCTCCTCGGCGATGGCCTCCAGTTCCGGCAGGCTCTCCCGCAGGCGAATCTCTGCCTCCGCCCGGTCCGCCGACTGCTCCAGAATCTCCGTGGCTCGCTCCAGCACCGCATCCCGGACCAGGAGCTTCAGTGCCTGGTCCTCCTCCGTATCAGAGTTGGCCAGCACATGGAGCCGCACCACCTTGTCCGCCAGGTCCCGCTGGGTGTTCAGCGCCCAGACGCCGGTCATCAGAAACGCCGCCGCACCCAGCAGCAGGGCCAGTTCCACGATCCGCAGAGTCTTTCGCTCACGCTTTGCAGCTGTTTTCATATCCGTTTTCCGTCCTTTGCTATGTAGCCCCATGGGGCCCGTTTCCCCCATCATGGACGGAAATTCCGGATTTTATTCCATCTTTTCCAATATTTTTACCGGCGCGGCCAGATACGTCTGCCGGTAACGTCCCTCCAGTGCCTCCTTTGCCCGGACCGCCTTCTGCCGGTCATCAAACAGGCCGAACACCGTGGGGCCGGAACCGCTCATGGCCGCGCCCAGAGCACTGTGTCGCAGCAGGGCTTCCTTGATGGAGCGGATCTCTTCCCCTTCCTCCTCCGTCAGCACCCGCTCAAAAACATTTCCAAGGCAGGCGGCCGCGGCGGCCAGATCGCCCCGGGCCAACGCCGCTGCCATGGCCGCCGTATCCGGCCTGGGGCCCAGGTCCGCCCCGTCCAGCCGGGCAAACAGCTCCGGTGTGGGCAGGCCGAAGTCCGGCTTGCACAGTACGATGGCACAGTCCGGCAGAGGCGGCAGGTCCGTCAAGATCTCACCCCGTCCCTCTGCAAGACATGTGCCGCCCCGGACGCAGAAGGGCACATCGCTGCCCACTGCCAGCCCGATCTCCTCCAGCGCCTGCCGCGGCAGATCCGGGGCGTACAGGGTCCGCAGGCACCGCAGCACCGCCGCCACATCCGCACTGCCGCCCCCAAGCCCCGCATAAGCCGGGACCCGCTTGGCAAGGCGTACCTCCAGCCCCGGCACCGGGCGGCCCAGCCTGTGGAAAAAGGCATCCGCCGCCCGCTGCTCCAAAGTGACCTTCCCCGCCGGAAGGGAGATGCCCTCTGTCAGCAAGGAAAAGCCGCCCGCCGCCTCTGCCACCGTCACGGTGTCCCCCAGGGACACGGCCTGCATCACCATCCGCATGTCGTGATAGCCGTCTGTACGCCGCCCCAGAATATCCAGAGTCAGGTTGATCTTGGCCGGGGCCTCCAGCGTCAAAGTCTTCATCGCACCACCTCCCGCGGGCCTCCGCCCGCTGTCTGGGTCCAGTATAGCACATCCCTCCCCAAGTAGAAACAACGAATCGCCCGCAACCGGACGGTTGCGGAAAGTTGGTGGACGCAACCGGAAAAACCTGCTATGCTGAGAGCAGCGGAGCGGGAGGCGGTGCGTCATGGACATGAGCAAGGCGATTCGGGAAGGCCGGGATCGCTTGGGCATGAGCCAGGAGGCTCTGGCGGAGCGGCTGGGCGTGAGCCGGCAGGCGGTATCCAAGTGGGAGATGGGAACCTCTGTTCCCTCTCCGGAAAATCGGCGGGCGCTCTCGGAGATTTTGGGGACAGACCTTCAAGTGGAAAGAGAAACAGCGCCGCCCGTCCCTCTGCGGCGGTGGAAGCGGCTGACGCTGGCGGCAGGGCTCCTCTGCCTGGCGCTGCTGGCGGCGCTGGGCTGGATCCTTTACAGCGCGCATCAGGACGGCTGGCCGCCGGAGGATCCGCAGATTACAGGCGTCTATTTCTATGATGCGGCCGGGCAGGAGATCGCCAAAAGCGACTTCGGCTGGTATCTGTTTCCGCCAGACAGCACCGTGAACGTGGCGGTCACCTTTCAGGACGGCCGGGAGCACACGGTGGATCGGGTGGTTTTGTTTCTGTATCCCACCGGCACCGGAGTGGCCGAGGAGCGGCAGCAGATCGGCGTCCGGCGGATCCGGGACGGTCGGACCTTCGCCCTGTTCCGCTGGCAGATCCCCGCCAGCCTTTATTCTCATTTGGAAGTGCAGCTGGAGTGCGGGGATGGTCAAACAATCTCCGTCTCTCAGTGGAACGTGATCGACCGGGATTCTGCCTTTTGAACGAATGCCCGGCGTCATGTAAAATTTCACAAATCTTCTTTCTTTTTTAACAGAATGCGGTGCATTTATACGCAGCACAGAGGGGGTGGAATGAATTGTTTGGGCAATCCCCCCAACAGCACCAGAAAGGAGCATCGTATGCTGGACATCCTGTTTTTGAGCAGAAGCTCATTGCTGTACGCAGTCCTGCTCCTGCCGGCCATCACAATTCTGTCCCTCGCCCTGCCCTGTTTCGCGTATGAAGCTACCCAGAAGTTCCGGAGGCGGAGGGGCCTGTTTTAAAAAGACGCTCTCCCCAAAAGCCGCGGCGGTCCCGCGGCTTTTGCCAGGTTTCAGAAGAAACAGCGCCGCAGGCTTTTGCCTGCGGCGCTGTCTGTATCTGTGGAAACGACTTCTTACTTGATCTTCCGAGCCTCCACATAGTACCGCTTATCCTGGGCGTGGCCCATGGAGAAGGTCTTGCGGGGCAGGACGCCGTCGGCCATGACGGTCTTGAACAGCTGCTCCTTGCCCATAGCCGGGAGCTTGAAGCCGATGTTGCCGGACTTGCTGCCCAACTCGTCCGTCACTTCGTCGCCATGGATGTAGTCCACTTCGCCGCCGTGCTCCTTGAGATAGGCGTCCAGGAAGGTCTGGAGCGTGCCCACCGCCAGCTGCATCCTGGGATTGGGCACCGTGATGGTACCGGTATGCCCTGCATAGGTGTAGGCGATGGTGTGGCCCTCGCCCTCCCCTTCGTGGGCGCCGGGATAGGCGGCCTTCATCGCCTCCAGCACCTGTTCGGGCTCCACACCGAAGAGGACGCGGTGGATCGGCTCGAACTGGAGGGCGTCGTCGTGATTATTCACCACTTCCACCAGAGCATAGCGGGCGGGCAAATCGGCCCACTGGTCCTCCGGCGTGACCTTCTTCAGGTTCTCATAGCACTGCTTGGCTGTTGCCAGAGAGTGGTTGCCGTCGCCCACCGCGAACAGCAGAGGTGCCGCGTCCTTCAGGCCGTACTTTTTCTCCATGGCCTCCGGCGTGCACATAGCCGCCAGGGCGTCCGCCACGGCGTCCATCTGGGCGTCCGTCAGCTTCCAGCCCTTCAGGTGCCCGCCGCCCTGCTGCAGGTCAAAGTCATACAGCTGCTCCATCTCCCCGCTGGCGGCGGTCAGGGGCTCAATAACCGTGCGGTCCGGGTCGTCGATCAGCAGCATCACGTGGGGCAGCTCAACGGGGGCGTCCTGCCGTACCCGTACCCGGGGTGGGATGCGGGAGAGCACCGTCCCCTCCGTGGCCCGGATCAGGGCGCCGGAGCCGGGGGTGAAGTCATACTGGTCCAAATCCACCATGCCGATGAGGCCGTGGCGCACCTTGCCATCGGACTGCGTGCGCTCGATATAGAACAGGGACCCCGGCAGGGTCTGAAAGACGCCCTCCGCCAGATAGCGGTTCATAGCGCCGTTGATGTCCGCGATATGGGCGTCCACATCCGGGTCGTTCAGCTTGGCCTCCGGCAGGATCAGCCGGAGGGTGGAAGGCGCGTCCCCCACAGTCTCCTCCACCGCCTGCCAATACTCCGGCTGGGAGGTGAACTGGTCGCAGGCCACCACGGCCCACTTGGTCATGTCCGCATCCTTGGGCAGCAGGATATCCGCCGGGTAAAAGCCCAGCTTCTGGAATTTCTCGTTCATGTCGCGTCCCCTTTCTTTCCGGAAAACTCTTACAGCGCCGCCTTGATGGCCACCAGCAGGTCGTCAAACTCCTCAAAGGCCGGAATCTCCGGGTGGTCGGCTTTGATCTGCTCCGTGCTCTTGAAGAGGAAGCCTGCCTTGCTGGCCTGGATCATCCCCAAATCGTTGAAGCTGTCGCCGCTGGCGATGGTGTCATAGCCGATGGACTGCAGGGCCTTCACCGTGGTGAGCTTGGACTTCTCACAGCGCATCTTGTAGCCGGTGATCTCGCCGTTCTCCGCCACCTCCAGGGAGTTGCAGAAGATGGTGGGCCAGCCCAGCTTTTCCATCAGAGGCTTGGCGAATTCCTCAAAGGTATCGCTCAGAATAATCACCTGGGTGGTGGCCCGCAGCTCGTCCAAAAACGCCTTGGCGCCGGGCAGCGGATCAATCTTGGCGATGGTGTCCTGGATCTCCTTGAGCCCCAGGCCGTGCTCCTTCAAGATGCCCAGCCGCCAGGTCATCAGCTTGTCGTAATCCGGCTCATCCCGGGTGGTGCGCCGCAGCTCCGGAATGCCGCTGGCCTCTGAAAATGCGATCCAGATCTCCGGCACCAGGACGCCCTCCATATCCAAGCATACAATATTCATACTGTCTCCCCTTATCAATCGGTCTGCGCGGCTTCGCCGCGGGCGAGATCGGATCCCGCTGTTTCGATTATACAATCCCTATCTTTCCTTTGCAATGCGATTTGCAAATTTTGTCCAGGCTGGAAATTTTCCCCATCCGCATAGTTCCCGCCCCGTTGGATACACTAACGCCAAATCCCTGCTGGAAGGCATAAAGGAGGTTTTTCGCATGGTGATTGATAAGATCGCATTGGCACTGGCTATCATCGGCGCCCTGAACTGGGGCGGGATCGGCCTGTTCGGCTTTGATACGGTGGCTTTCCTCTGCGGCGGCCAGATGGCCATTCTCTCCCGCATCATCTACGCCCTGGTGGGCCTGGCGGGCCTGTGGTGCATCACGCTGTTGTTCCGCTCCTCCGACGAGGAGACGGGCCACGCCCGCCACACCGCCTGACGGCGGATACAGCGCGCTTTTCAAAATACGGGGAGCCGACCAAAAGGCCGGCTCCCCGTATTTGCGGTTCTCAGTCACCGGAGCAGATCAGCCGCGGTCCTTGTCTCCGCCGTGCTCCCCTTCTTTCAGGTATTTCTGGTCCCTGGCCAGAAGCTCTGCGGAGACGATATCCAGCTGCTCCATCTTCTCATAGTGGTCTGCCAGATTGCTGTCCGCCGCGCTGGCCGGCTGTCCGTCGTGCCGGAATACCAGCTTCAGCAGGATGGGTGTGAGGATCGTGCCGCCCACCACGGTGATGATGACCGGTGCCATCAGGGTCCCGGACAGCACTCCCAGCTCCAGACCCCGGTTGGCTACGATCAGCGCCACCTCGCCGCGGCAGACCATGCCCACGCCCACCTGCAGGCTCTCCTTGCCAGTGAAATGACAGAGCTTTGCGCCCAGGCCGCAGCCGACGATCTTGGTGGCCACAGAGATCAGCAGCAGGAGAATGGAGAACAGCACCAGGCTGCCGGTCATGCCGTCCACCTTCGCCTTGATGCCCACGCTGGCGAAGAACACCGGCGTCAGCAGCAGGAAGCTCAACGGCTCGAACTTGGATTGGATATAGGAGGACTTGGGGGTGCAGGAGATCACCAGGCCCGCCACATAGGCGCCGGTGATGTCCGCCACGCCGAAGAACTCCTCCGCGCAGTAAGCCATCAGAAGGCACAGCACAAAGGCCAGCACCGGATAGCGGCGCCGCTCCCGGCCGGGCCACAGGGCCATCAGCCAGCAGAAGAACTTGTGGGCGAGGAAGGAGACCACAGCGGAGAACACGAAGAACAGCACGATCTTCAGCAGCACCAGGGCGATGCTGTCCTGTCCGCCGGACAGGCTGCTGACGATGGTCAGGGCAATCAGGCCCAGCACGTCGTCGATCAGAGCCGCCGCCAGAATGGTGTTGCCCACCTTGGTATCCAGCTTGCCGATCTCCTTCAGTGTCTCCACTGTGATGCTGACGGAAGTTGCAGTAAGGATGGTGCCGATGAACACATCCTCCAAAAATCCGCTGGTCTCAATCATGCCGGTCCGGTCAGCGAACATCGCCAGACCTGTACCCAGCACCAGTGGGACGATCACGCCCAGCAGGGCCACCAGGAAGCCCGCCTTGCCGCTGTGCTTCAGCTCCTGGATATCGGTGCCCATGCCGGCGGAGAACATCAGTACGATCACGCCCAACTCGCTGAGCTGGGTGAGGAACTCCGTTTCTGATAGTACGTTCAGCATAGCCGGGCCCAGAATCAGTCCGGCCACTAGTGCGCCCACCACCTGTGGCATCTGGATGCGTTTCGTCAGGATGCCCAGCACCTTGGTGCTCAACAGGATCAGCGCCAGGTCCATGAGATAATGATACGTCATTGCCTCTCACTCGCTTTCTGAGGTCTGAATACTGATTGCCTCCCGTTTTCAGGAGAGCTTTATTGTAAACCTTTGCTCCCGTTTTGCAAGAGCCATTCTGCACAAAAAAGATTCCTGTTTTTGGATATTTTGAAAGAAAAAGAAGCTGCTTGACCAACAAGCAGCTTCTTTTTAACAACTTTTTTATGACAATTGAAGTTTCTTCACAAGCCCCTCCTCCGGCGCCACGTTCACGGTGCGGCAGGTGGAGTAGATCACCATGCCGGGCCGGGCACCGGCGGGCTTCTTCACGTTCTTCACCGGTGTGTAGTCCACGGGGACGTTGGCACCCTCCCGGGCCTGGGAGAACCAGGCCGCCAGCTTGGCCGCCTCCACGATGGTGTCATCGTCCACCTCACGGCCGCCTGTGCAGAGGATCACGTGGGAACCGTGGATCTTCTGGGTATGGAGCCAGATGTCCCGGTGGTCCGCGCTGCGGGTCAGCTTGTCGTTCTGGCGGTTGTTCCGCCCCACCAGCACCCGGAAGCCGGAGGTGGTGCGGAACTCCAGAGGCTTTGCAGGCCGGTTCTGTTCCTTTTTTCCCTGTCGGCGGAGGAAGCCCGCGTCCCGCAGCTCGCCGCGGATGTCCAAAAAGTCCTGTTCCGTCTCTGCCCGGCTCAACTCCTCCAGCACACTCTCCAGATAGTCCAGGTCCCGGCGGGCAAGGGCCATCTGCTCCGCCAGATACTTCTCCGCCGTCTTGGCCTTGGTGTAGCGCTTGTAGTATTTGGCGGCGTTTTGCTGGGGCGTCAGCAGCGGGTCCAGGGGAATGGCGACAGGGCGGCACTCCGGGTCATAGAAATTCTCTGTCTCCAATCTGGCCGCCCTCCGCTCCATGCGGTAGAGGTTGGCGGTGATCAGGTCACCGTAGATCCGCAGCTGGTCCCGGTTCTGTGTGGCGGCGTAGTCCTTCTCCTGCATGGCCAGTTTCCGCCGGATGCGGTCCCGTGCCGTGGTGGCAGTCCGCAGCAGGTCCGCCCCCCGCTGACGCACCCGCTCCTGCTGCTCCCGCAGGGCGTAGAAGTCATCCATCAGGGTGGAGAAAGTGTCATACCGGACGGTCTCCATAACAGGGCCGTACTGGGCGATGGGGCAGTAGGTGAAATCTGCCATCTTCCCATCTTTTTTCAGGCAGATTGGTGTAAAGTGATTTTCCTGTATATCTCTGATGAGCCCGGACAATTCCTTCCAGAGGCGGTCCTCTCCCACCGCTCCCAGGTCAAAGAGATGGGCATCCGTCTCCCCTGCGGAGCGGAAGGCCAGTTCCCGGGCGATCAGGGGGGAGATGCCGAAGTAGTGGTCCAGCAGAAAGGCGTCCACACTCCGCTCCGGGTTTGCGGCGGAGATCTTCTCCCGGAAGCCGTTCTCCGTCTCCTCCGTCACCGGCAGGCGGCCTACGGAGGCAGGCGGCTCATAATACAGCCCCGGCAGCACCTGCCGGGCAGCAGACATGTCCGCGTCCACCCGACGGAGGCAGTCGATGATCCGGCCCTCCCCATCCAGCAGGATCAGGTTGGACCGGCGGCCCATGGCCTCCAGCACCAGGGTCCGCCGCCCCGGCTGACCGAAGTCGTCAGTAACGTCCAGCTCCAGCCGTACCAGCCGCTCCAGGGGCGGCTGGGTGACCGCAGCCACCCGTCCCCCAACCAGATGCTTGCGCAGCAGCATACAGAACATGGGGGGCTCCGCCGGGTTGTCCCTTGTCAGGGCCGTCAGCTGGATGCGGGGGGCATTGGCGCCGGCGTTCAGCAGCAGCCGCTTATTCCCCCGCAGCAGCAGGATCACCTGGTCCCGGGCGGGCTGCTGAACCTTATCGATCCGCAGGCCCAGCAGTTCCGACCGCAGCTCCTCCGCCACCGCCTGCATACAGATTCCATCCAATGGCATGGTCTTACTCCTCCATCATCGCGCGGAAAAGCGCATTGATCCGGTCCCGCCGGCCCTTCAGATACAGCCAGCCCAACAGGGCCTCCAGGGCCGTGGCCTCGCCGTACTGGGCCCGGGTGGCATGGCCGGGTACCGACTTCACGTGAGCGTTCCGCCCGCGGCGGAACACAGCGGCCTCCTCCTCCGTCAAAAGGGGCAGGATCCGCTCCGCCTTCTCCGCCTGGCTCTCCGCCCGCACCAGGGCAATGGTGGCCTGGTGCAGCCCCCTTCCCGTGGCCTTGCCATGGGCACAGAGCCAGGTGCGCACCAGCACCTCGAACACGGCGTCCCCCATGTGGGCCAGGCCGATGGAACTGATAGCGCGCAGTTGGTCGTCGGTGAGATTCGGTTCAAAATAGTTTTCCATAAAGGACTCCTTGGGGAACAGAAATTTTCATATCGGAATATCTTACCACACTTCCCCCGGTTTGTCACCTGGGATGCAATGTTGTCTTTTCCGCAGACGCAGCTGGAACTGCGGCCTTCTCCGCTTCTCTTCCGGCCGTATGGCCGCATGATCGTATATTGAAAAAATACTGGAATCTGTTGTAGGATTTGCCGAAAAAAACGTAGTGTACAAAGTGAAACCGGAAAGGAGGTGGAGCAACCATGGATGAGGAACAGATCATCACACTGTTCTTTGCACGTTCCGAACAGGCTATCGAGGCATTGGACGCGAAATATGGAAAACTATTCCACAGTCTCTCCTATCACATCGTGAATGACAGGCAGGACGCAGATGAGTGCGTCAATGATGCGTACCTGGGGGCATGGAATGCCATTCCCCCGGCAAAGCCGGACTCTCTGCTGCCCTATATGGCGCGGATCGTCCGCAACATTTCCCTGAAGTGCTATTGGAAAAAGGGCGCTGCCAAGCGAAACAGTCCTTACACCCTTGCTTTGCAGGAAGTCGAGGAGTGTCTTCCAGACCGAAAGAGCGCCGAGGAAGAGGTGGAGGCAAGGGAGCTCGCCCGCGTCATTGCGTGCTTTTTGGATACGCTGTCCGCAGAGAACCGCGTAATCTTCATGTGGCGCTACTGGTTTTCTGACAGCTGCCGGGACATCGCCGGGCTTGTCGGGCTGAGCGAAAAAAATATCTCCGTCCGGCTGACCCGGATCCGAAGGAAGCTGAAACAATATCTGGCAGAAAGAGAGGCGTTTTTATGAATGCAAAGAAGTTTTCCGATGCTCTGAGTGCGCTCGACGGCAGGTATGTGGAAGAGGCCGCCCGGTACAGGCGAAAGCACGGGCAGTCCTTTTGGGTCCGGTGGGGCGCCGCGGCGGCCTGCCTGTGCCTGCTGGCCGCCGGCGGGGCACTGCTGATTCAGGGCAGAGGGCGCGCTGCCCCGGATCCTCAGCAGGTTCAAATCCCGAATCCCATCCTCACAGTCGCGTCCGCCGCAGAGATGGAAGCATATCTGGACTTCAAGGTCCCTGTGCTGGAGAAAGAGGTGGAGGCGTACTCCGTGTTCATCTCAGATGGGTACCCCACCATGGGACAGGTGGACTATGCGGACGGCTCCCAGTTTCGTATCCAGTATGGGAGTGGAGACATCAGCGGAATCTACGGCGGCACACTGGAGGAGAGCAGAGAGATTGCGGGCGTCAGCGTCGCATACTACCAATACGATAGTATGTCGTATGCCATCTGGGAAGTGAACGGCTTTGCCTGCAGCTATTTGTACACCAATGGCGGTGATGCTGAGGTGGATCTGTTGATCCAGCAGGGGCCATAAGTCCTCCGGGAAATGATACGAGAATGGGGCCGCAACCGGGCGCGGCCCCATTCTTGCGTTTTTTCTCTACCGCAGCAGCGGCAGGCTTCCGGTCAGCCGGTCCACCTGATGCCGGGGGCCCAAAAGGGCCATGCCCAGGTATCGCAGCTCCCCCGGCCCGGTGCGGGCCATTTTTTCGATGAACTCGCCGTAGGTACGGCAGCTCTGGGCCAGATCTGTAAAGTCCACAGCCGCCACATCTGCAAATTCCAGCTCGGCCAGCTGCCGCCGCAGGGTCTGAAAAGTCTCCGGCCTGCCGGAGAGCACCGGCACCGGCGTGCGGATGATCCCGGGGTGGATGGCTCCGGCAGCGTCGGTCACGTCCTCCCCTACCAGTTCCGGCCGCAGCCGGCCCCATGTGATGCCCAGGATGGCCGCTATGTTGGCAGCGAGGCCCCGGGGCATGGCCTCATCAATCACCAGGACGCATTTGTCCAGTTCCTGTTTCATGGTGTGTTCCCTCTTTCCAATGGAGTTTGCCTTCAGAGAGAAGCAGCCCGATCAGGGTCAGTACCGTACCGGCTCCGGTCATCCAGGTGAAGGGTTCCCGCAGGATCAGCACGGAGGCCGCCACTGTGATCACCGGCACCAGATAGATGTACACGCTGGTTTTCACCGCCCCCAGTGCCTTCACCGCGAAGTTCCAGGTGACGAAGCACAGGGCCGAGGCCCCCAGCCCCAGAAACAGCAGATTCCCCAGGTTCACCGGGGCTGTGAGTCGCGTGAGCTCCAGCCGGACGCCAGAGACCATCAGCGCCGGCAGCATGAATGCCAGCCCGTAGAAAAAGGTTCGCCGCGTGGTCAGGACAGTGGGATGGCCCAGGGCGCTGATCTTCCGGGACAAGAGGGCGTAACAGGCCCACACGAAGGCGGCCAGCAGCGCCAGCAAATCCCCCCGGAGGTCCAGCTCCAGGGCAGAGCCGTTGAAGCTGATAAGGCAGACCCCCGCCATGGCCACCGCAAAGCCTGCGAAAAATGTGGGCCGCAGCCGCTCCTCGCCCCGCATCAGAAAATGGGTCAGCAGGGCGGTGAAGCAGGGAGACACGGAGATGATGACCCCCACGTTGGAGGCCATGGTGTACGTCAGGGCGATGTTCTCCAGCAGGTAGTACAGGCACACGCCGCACAGCCCCGCCAGGGCAAACAATCCCTCCTGCCGCCGTGTGACGCCCTGCAGGCGGCGAGGACAGACTGCCAGCAGCGCCAGAAAGCCCATCATGAACCGGATAAACAAGATCTCCACCGGCTGGAAATCCACCAGCAGCACCTTGGTGGAGATGAAGGTGGTCCCCCAGATCACAATGGTCAGCAGGGCCGCCAGGTGGCCCCGTGCAGGATTCGTCTCCACGGCTGTGTCATCCTCTCTCCCATTCCTGCCGGAACAGCTCCCGGCAGGCCCCCGGCGTCAGGCCGGTGAAGGCAGTGAAATAGTTGGTGAAATGGCTCTGATCGGAAAAGCCTGTCTCCACGGCGGCCTCTGCAGAGGAGACACCCCGTTCCAGCAGGCGCCGTGCCTCGCTGATCCGCACCGCCATCAGATAGCGGTAGGGCGTGACGCCCTTGGCCTTGGCAAAGGCCCGGACCAGGGCGGATTTGCTCAGTCCCGCCTGAAGGCTGAGCTCCTCCAGCGTGATATGCCGGGCATAGTGGCTCCGGATGAACGCACAGGTCCGCTCCACCTCCACCCGGCAGGCAGAAACCGTTTCCACCATCCCGGCGTACCCCGGCAGCAGGAGGCCCCAGGCCAGCAGCAGCGCCTCCTCCCTCCGGAGCTCCGGCTCCTCCCCCAGCACCGCCCGGTGCAGGGCCCGGAGGCGGCCTGCCAGTTCTCCGTCCCGAACCACGGCCACGGAAAAGCCGGGCATTGCCCGGCTGCCCATGATCTCCTCCGCCAGGGCCAGCATGGTGCTGCGTGGGATATTCAGTCCCCGGTAGTCCAGAGACCCGTCCGCCTGGATGCAGGCATGGCTGTCTCCCGGGTTGAACAGCAGAACGTCTCCCGGGCCGATGACCTGCCGTTGGCGGCCGCAGGTGAGGGTCCGGGTCCCCCGCTCCACCACGCCGATCACATAATGGTCGTGAAAGTGGCTGGGAAAGGGCCTGTCCACCGCCCGGAGGCTGTACGCCTCCAGCCCCAGAGCCTGGTCATATCGGGCGGTCCGCGCCGCTTGTCTCATGGTTCTTCCCTCCTGTCGGCACCAGCCAGCATACCACCTGAGCGGAGCCGCCGTCTTGTAACATATCCGCGTTTTCCCCCGTCAGGCGTAATGGTAACGCCGCCGCATCAGCACCAGCAGCACCACCGAGAGCACCACCCCCAGCAGTTCCGCCGCTGCCACGGACCACCAGACGCCATCCACGCCGAAGAACACCGGCATCACCAGCACCAGTCCACCCCGCAGCAGCAGCGTGCGGGTGAAGGCGATCAGGGCCGACAGGGCGCCGTTGCACAGGGCCGTGAAGAAGGCGGATGCGTAGATATTCAGCCCGCAGAAGAGGTAGCACAGGGCAAAGATCCGGAAGCCGTGGGTGGTCAGCTCCAGCAAGTCCGGAGAGTACCCCACGAAGGCAGCAGACAGGGGCCGGCTTAAGAGCTCCGACGCCGCCACCATCGCCACGGAGGTAGCGGCGATGATGACGCCGCTGCGGCGGAAGATGTTCTTCAGCTCATCATAGTTCTCCGCCCCGTAGTGATAGCTGACGATGGGGGCGCTGCCCATGGAGAACCCCAGAAAGGCAGCCACAAACACGAAATCCACGTACATCATCACCGAGTGGGCCGCCACGCCCGGCTCTCCCAGAAGGTCCATCAGCCGGATGTTGTAGAGGATGCCCACCACGGAGGCGGAGATGTTGCTCATCAGCTCCGAGGAGCCGTTGATACAGGCGTGAAGCAGTTCCCGGCCATAAAAGTTCGTCCGCACCAGCCGCAGGCCTTCTCTTCTGGGAAGCAGGAAGTACACCACCGGGATGACACCGCCCACGCAGTAGCCCAGCACTGTGGCCCATGCGGCACCGGTGACACCCATGCCCAGCAGGGCGATGAACACGTAGTCAAAGGTGATGTTGGTGGCTCCGGCAGCCAGGGAGAGCAGTAACCCCAGCTTGGGTTTCTCCGCCACGGAAAAGAAACTCTGAAAGGCGCTCTGGAGCATGAACACGGCACTGCCGGCCAGCAGGATCCGGCCGTAGGCGATGCAGTCTTCCAGCAGCAGGTCGCTAGCCCCGGCAAAACGCATGATGGGTTCGATGAAGGCGATGGTCACAATGGAGAGCACCACGCCCAGCCCCGCCACGCACCAGATGAAGAGCGTGAAATACCGGGAGGCCAGCTCCGGCTTCCCCTCCCCCAGCGTGCGGGCCACGATGGCGCTGCCGCCGGTGCCCAGCATGAAGCCGAAGGCGCCGATGATCATAGTGATGGGGAAGGCGATATTCACCGCCGACAGGGCCAGGTCCCCCACCAGGTTGGATACGAACAGTCCGTCTACCACGCTGTACAGAGAGGTGAAGATAATCATAACGATGGTCGGCAGTGTGTAACGCAGCAGCCGTCCGTAGGTGAAATGGTCAGAAAGTTTGATCTGCATACATCAGTCTCCTATCGCAGCGGTCTGTAAAAAAGCTTCCGTCTCCGCCCGAAAGGCATCCAGCAGCTTCTGGCTCAATGCCACAAGCGCCGACCGCTCCTCCTCGGTCAGGCGGGCGGCCGCGGCGCTCTCTACGCCGAACACGCGGTCCACAGTGCGGCGGAGGAATGCCTCGCCCGCCTCTGTCAGACAGACCCGCTTGTTTTTCAGATTGCCGTCCGCCGCCTCCAAGCGGAGGACTCCCTCCTCCACCAGCTTTTTCAGGGCGGAATTCACCGTCTGCTTGGGTAGGGACAGCTGCTCGCTCAACTGGGTCTGGGTCAGGGGCGCCTCCTCCGACCGCAGGGTGTACAGCAGCCAGAAGGCGCAGTCCGGCAGGCCGCAGGCCCGGGCCAGACGGTGGTACAGCAGGGTATTCTCATTGTAGATTCGGTCATTGGATTTCCAGAAAGCATCCAGAACTTCCTGTCCCATCGAATCCCTCCCGTCTTATTTTGTCCGATTTCGGACTATTCGATTATACAGAAACCGCTCCTTTTTGTCAAGGGCTCCCCTGCGCGGCGCGTTTCGTCAAAATATCCCTTGTGTTTTTTCCAAAAATCGCATATCTTAAAAAGGCGAGAGGAGGCGTTTTATGGATTCGGACAAGCTGTTGAATCTGGCCACATCGCTGGGCTGCCTGCTGGCAGAGAGCGGCGCGGAAATCTCCCGTGTGGAGGAGTCCGTCTACCGGCTGCTGCAGGCCTACCAAGGCAAGGACGCCCAGGTGTTTGCCATCCCCAGCTGTTTGATTGTCAGTTTGATGGCGGAGGATGGCCGTCCGGTGACCCGGATGCGCCGGATCAGTGCCCACGGCACGGATCTGGAGCTACTGGAGAGCTGCAACGCTTTATGCCGCCAGCTCTGCCGTACCGTACCGCCCCTGGACGAGGCCCGGGCCATGGTGGACCGCCTCCCTGCCTCCTGCCGCCGCCACCGCCCCGCCACGGTGCTGCTGGGCTACGGTATCGCCCCCGCTTTCTTCTGTCCCCTGTTCGGCGGCGGGTTTTGGGACAGCTTGAGCGCCTTCTTCTGCGGTCTGGTGGTGGGCACCTGCCTGCTCTTCGGCGGCAGATGGCTGGGCAGCAACAGCTTTCTGCGGACGCTGGTATGCAGCGGCATCGCCTCCCTGCTGTCTCTTCTGCTGGTGCGGGCGGGCCTGGGGAATAATGTGGACCTGGTGACCATCGGCGTCCTGATGCTGCTGGTGCCGGGCGTGGCCCTGACCAACGCCATGCGGGAGATCGTGGCCGGCGACACCTACTCCGGACTCAGCCGGACGGCGGAGGCTATTCTGATCGCCACGGGTATCGCTCTGGGGGCCGCTGTGGGCCTGGGCATCGGGTATATTCTGTAAAGGGGATCTACTTTTATGGATATCTGGTCTCAATATGTTCTGCCCTGCCTGTGTGCTTTCGCCGGCTGCATCGGATTCACTCTGGTGTTCAATATCCATGGCCCCGGCAAGCTGATTGCCGGCTGTGGCGGCGCTCTGGGATGGCTGGTGTATCTGCTGGCCGGCAAGACCATCCTGGCAGGCTTTTTCGCCGCCATGGCCATCAGTCTGTTCTCGGAAGTCATGGCACGTATCCGCCGCTGCCCCGTCACCGGCTATCAGCTGGTGGCCCTGCTGCCCCTGGTGCCCGGCGGCGGCATCTACTACGCCATGGGCTACTGTCTGGAGGGCGACACAGAGCAATTCCTCAGCGCCCTGCTGGGCACTCTGGGCATGGCGGCCGCCCTGGCGGTTGGGGTCATCCTGGCCTCCTCCCTGTTCCGGGCAGTGTTTCCGCGCCTGGCTCGCGTCCCGAAGCGCATGCCCTCCGACAGGTAGAGCCCATAAATGATTTTTTCAGCAGCCCGGCGGAACATGCCGGGCTGCTTTTCTCCGCCTTGCACCGCCGGACAGAAGAGATTATAATGGAATCGACTTGATTCGACAGAGGAGGACTTCCATGTACATTGCCGACCTCCACATCCACTCCCGCTTTTCCCGGGCCACCAGTAAGGACGGAGATCTCCCCCACCTGGACTGGTGGGCCCGGCGAAAGGGCATCCGAATGGTGGGCACCGGGGACTTCACCCACCCCGCTTGGCGCGCCGAGCTGCGGGAGCAGCTGGTGCCCGCCGGAGAGGGCGTCTATACCCTGCGCCAGGATTTGCGCCTGCCGGATGTCGCCCCGGGCGAGGCGCCCCGGTTCGTTATCACCGGGGAGATCAGCTGCATCTACAAGCGCCACGGCAGAACCCGGAAAGTCCACAACCTGATCCTGCTGCCCTCTCTGGAGGCGGCGGACGAGCTCTCCGCCCGGCTGGAGGCCATCGGCAACATCCACTCCGACGGACGGCCCATTCTGGGGCTGGACAGTCGGGACCTGCTGGAGCTGACCCTGGACACCTGCCCGGACGCGGAATTCATCCCCGCTCACATCTGGACGCCCCACTTCGCTCTGTTTGGCGCCTTCTCCGGCTTCGATACCATGGAGGAGTGCTTCGGGGATCTGACCGGCCACATCCACGCGGTGGAGACGGGCCTCTCCTCTGATCCGCCCATGAACTGGCGGGTCTCTGCCCTGGACGGACTCACCCTGGTCTCCCACTCCGACGCCCATTCCCCCTCCAAGCTGGGCCGGGAGGCGGATCTTCTGGACACCGGCCTCACCTACCCGGAGCTGGTCCGGGCCATCCGCACCGGAGAGGGATTCCAGGGCACGGTGGAGTTCTTCCCCGAGGAGGGCAAGTACCACCTGGATGGCCACCGGAACTGCGGCGTCTGCCTGACCCCGGCGGAGACGGCGGCGCTGGGCGGCGTCTGCCCCGTTTGCGGGAAGAAGCTGACCATCGGCGTGGAGCACCGGGCGGAGGCCCTGGCGGACCGTCCTGCAGGGTTTCGTCCCGAGGGTGCCAAACCCTTTGAGAGTTTGGCGCCCCTGCCGGAGGTGATCGCCGCCTCCACCGGAGTCTCCGCCGCCGGGAAGAATACCCAGGCGCTGTACGAGCAGATGCTCCATGCCCTGGGGCCGGAGTTCTCCATCCTGCGGGAGGTGCCTGTGGAGGACATCGCCCACACGGCCGGCCCCTGCGTGGCGGAGGGCATCCGCCGCCTGCGGGCCGGGCAGGTGGAGCGCCGGGCGGGCTTTGACGGGGAGTACGGCGTCATCTCCCTGCTGACCCCCGGTGAGATCGCCCGGTTCAGCGGGCAGATCTCTCTGTTTGGCCTGGACCTGCCTGTGCGCAAATCCAAGCCCCGCCGGGAGCTGCAGCGCGTTTTGGCGCCGGAAGCGGCCCCGGCTGCTCCCCAGCCGGAGGCGCTGAATCCCCCGCAGCTGGAGGCCGTCACCTCCACCGCGCCGGTAACCGCTGTGACGGCGGGCCCCGGCACCGGCAAGACCCGCACCCTGGTGGCCCGGATCGCCTGGCTGGTGGAGGAACGGGGCGTCCGCCCCGGAGAGATTACCGCCGTCACTTTCACCAATCAAGCAGCGGCAGAAATGCGCGCCCGGCTGGAACAGCGTCTGGGCGGCAAGCGGGCGGTGGCGGCCATGACCATCGGCACCTTCCACGCCATCTGTCTGAAACTGCTTGGCGACGTGCGGCTCATCAGCCCCGGCGAGGCCCTGACCATCGCGGAGCAGGTGCTGCGGGAGTCCGGCCGAAAGGGCGGCGGAAAATCGCTGCTCCAGGCCGTCTCCCGGGTGAAAAATGGTGTTTCTCCAGAGGATGCCGATCTGGACGCGGAGCTGTACGACGCCTATCAGGCCAGGCTGCTGGACCTGGGCGCTCTGGACTTCGACGACCTGCTGACCGAAGGACTGAAGCGGGATGCCACCGGCCTGCGGTGCTTCCGCCATGTGCTGGTGGACGAGTTTCAGGATATCAACGATATCCAGTACCAGCTGGTCCGGTCCTGGAGCCGGAGCGGGGAGCTGTTCGTCATCGGCGACCCGGACCAGTCCATCTACGGCTTCCGGGGCGCCGACTGCCGGTGCTTCCAGCGGCTTCAAGAGGAGCATCCTGGTGTAAAGGAAATTCACCTAACAGAAAATTACCGCTCTGCTCCGGCCATTCTGGATACGGCCTTGGCAGTGATCGGTCATAATCCCGGCGGGGGCCGAATACTGACCCCCCGCTGCCCCGCCGGTCCTGCCGTGCGGTTGGTCCAGGCAGCGGACAGCTTCTCCGAGGCCGTATTCATCGCCAAGGAGATCGGCCGTATGACCGGCGGCGTGGACATGCTGGAGGCCCAGGCCCTGGGCCACGAGCGGACGGTGCGGGCCTTTTCCGATATTGCGGTGCTCTGCCGCACCCACCGGCAGCTGGAGCTGGTGGAGAAATGCCTCCGCCACGACGATATTCCCTGTCTTGTCACCGGGCGGGAGGACTTCCTGGATGACCCGGCGGTTCGGGGGGCGCTGGGCTTCCTCCGTTCCCTGGTGGTGCCAGCAGACAACGCGGCGCTGGAGTCCGCCCTCCGGCTGCTGTGGAACTGCCCGGCAGATCTCATCCAGAAGGCCCAGACGCTCTGCCAAAAGATGGGCACGCTGGACTCGGCGGCCCTGCAGGAGGCGGTCCGGGGCCACGGCATTCTGGAAAACTGGCTGGACCGGGCGGAGGTCTGGCTCCCTCTGGTCCGGACGGAAACACCCCGGAAGCTGGTGGAACAGTGGGAGGAACAGTACGGCACCTCTCCGGCCCTGGAACGCCTGCGGAACACGGCGGTATTCCACGAGGACTTCGACAGCCTCTGGGATGCTCTGGTCCTGGGCCAGGAGGCAGACCTCCGGCGGGCATCCGGCAAACACTGGGCCTCCGGCGCAGTGCGCCTGATGACGCTCCACGGTGCCAAGGGTTTGGAATTCCCTGCGGTGTTCCTGGCGGGTCTCTCCGCCGGAGCGATGCCCCTGGAGTCCCCCGGCCGCCCGGCGGATGCGGAAGAGGAGCGGCGGCTCTTCTTTGTGGGCCTCACCCGGGCCCGGGAGGAACTGATCCTCACCGCCGCGCCGGAGTTCTCTCCCTTCCTGCGGGAACTGCCGGAGACGGTGGTCCGGGAGACCACCGGCCGCCGCCGGGAGGCGGAACAGCTGCGCCTGTTCTGATCGCTTCCCCTTCTCCCAGTTCATACCAAAAGCCCCGGGCACACGTGTGTGTCCGGGGCTTCTCTCTTTTCCGTTGCCTTCAGCTTCGGTGTGCCCGATCCCTGACAGCAGCCAGCAGCGCGTGACGCTCGTTGGGCAGGGAGTCATCCAGCACAGCGTTCAGCAGTTCCCGCAAAGTCTGTCCCACCGCGGGGCCGGAGAGTCCCATGGCCAGCAGGTCCCGCCCGTTCACCGCCAGCTGCCGCAGGGATATGCAGGCGCCCTCCACCAGCAGCTGGTCCAGGATGCATTCCGCCCTGTCGATCTCCCCCTGCAGGAAGCGGTACGCCGGGGCCTGAGCCAGATTGTCCGCTCGCTTCACATCCAGCAGACGCCGCAGGTCCCGCTCCCCCAGTGCCCCCAGTGCCCGAGCCACGCCCGGGCGGGTGCGTGGGATGTTGCGGTCATGCCAAGCCACCAGCTGCACCACCGTCTCCCGGAGAACCGTCTCGGCCCGGAGGCGACCCAGCATGGCCTCCGCCATGCGGGCGCTCTCCGCCGGATGGCCGTAAAAGTGTCCGCAGCCCAGCCCATCCACTGTAAAGCAATTTGGCTTTCCAATATCGTGAAGCAGCATGGTCAGCCGCAGCTCCGGCTCCGGTTTTACTTTCTCCATGGCATGGAGAGTGTGCTCCCACACATCGTAACAATGGTGGCCGTTCCGCTGGTCAAACCCCACCATGGGCGGAATCTCCGGCCAGAAGACGCCAGCCACATCCGGATAGGCCCGCAGGACCTCTGCGGCCCATTTCCCGGACACCAGCTTTTTCAGCTCCGCCCAGATCCGCTCCGGAGCAATGGCTCTCAGCAATTCCCGGTTCCGGTGGATGGCCACCGCTGTATCCGGATGGACAGTGACCCCCAGCTCCGCCGCGAACCGCAGTCCCCGCAGGATGCGGAGGGCATCCTCGCCGAACCGGCGGTCCGGCTCTCCCACACACCGCAGGACCTTCGCCGTCAGGTCTGCCCGGCCGCCCAGAGGGTCGTACAGGGTCCCCTGCAGGTCCGCTGCCATCGCGTTGATGGTGAAGTCCCGGCGCCGCAGATCCTCCTCCAGAGAGTCGGTGAACGTCACGGTCTCCGGCCTCCGGTGGTCCCGATAGGCACCGTCCCGCCGGAGTGTAGTGATCTCCACGCCACCCTGCTCCGTCTTTACGGTGACGGTGCCGTGGCGCAGACCAGTTGGGACAGCCCGGCCGGCAAACAGGGCCATAGTCTCCTCCGGCCGGGCGGAAGTGGTCACATCCCAGTCCCCCGGCATCCGGTCCAGCAGGGCATCCCGGACGCAGCCGCCCACGCACCATGCACCATACCCCGCCGCCTCCAGTGTTTTCAGGATCTCCCCTACCGGAGCGGGGATCGTTACCGTTGTCATGTGTCCACCTCCCTTATGTCCATTCTCCTTGCGTATCGCGGATCAGCTCTGCGGGCCGTCCCATCGCCACTCCATAAGAAGTTCCGCTTCCCCAGTCTCGGGATCCACGCCCTCCTCCAGGACACGGAACCCCTCCCGCCGGTAGAAGGCTGCCGCCCGGAGGTTTTTCCGGTAGACCTGCAGGCGCAGCTGCCCGCGGCTGGTCTTCACGTGGTCCAACAGCTGCCGGCCCACGCCGCCGGACCGGGCCTCCCTCCGGACGAAGATGCCGGCGATGTAGTCTCCCAGAAGTCCGATGAAGCCTGAAATTTCGGCCCGCGCCTCCGTCTCAAAGACCCAGACCTCCGCCCGGGCCAGCGCAGTCCTGACCTCTTCAAAATGTCCCAGCCAATAGGCTGCTGGGATGAAATCGTGGGCTTCCCGGTTGGCGTCCAACCAGATGGCCGCCACAGCATCCAGGTCGCCCTTCCCCATTCTTCGGATCATGGGCCTCCTCCATTCCTCCTGTACCTCGCGCTGCTCTGATGATACCACACCAAGCGACCCGCCGCAAGGCAGGGGCCACCGGATTCTGCCTTTTGAAGTATGATCGTGATTTCACGGAACAAGGAAATCTTCTGTCATTTGGGTGAAACTATACCTGGATCTCCGCTCCTTCACAGCCGGTCATGTTTCCACCCGTGGGCAAAAGACGTGGGCAGCTGTTTTCCCCGCGGAACACAGCTGCCCATGTTGTCCAGGCGTGGAAGCAAGGCCTTCCGCCCCCTCAGGCTGAAATTTCGGGAACTGAATTGCACCCCAAAACAGGCCCGCTCTATGCCTTCTTCCGTGTCAGGAAAATCCCAAGGATTGCTCCTATCAAGAACATCGGCGCAAACCTGACAAACAGCCATTCAAATGCGTGAAAAGCGACTCCAACAACGGCGGTTTCCGGATCGTGATAATTCCACCCCAGATAAGGACTCCCGCAGTAAATGAAAACTGCGGAAATAATTACGATGGCCGTACACAATCCAATAAGCAGGCAGCGAGCTGTTTTTCGCCGCAGCTCCTTCCCCTGTGCCAGCTGCAAATTTATGATCTCCAGCTTTTCGGAAACCGCTTTCAGGTCATCAGCCTTCGCCGCTGTGACAGGTTCTCCGAGCAGCGTGCTCACAGGTGTTTCAAACGCCTCTGACAGGGAGATCAGCATATCAGCATCCGGAACAGACAATCCCTGCTCCCATTTGGAGATGGTCTGCCGCACCACATTCAGCTTGATCGCAAGTTCCTCCTGCGATAGCCCTTTTGATTTTCTGATGGCTTTGATGTTTTCACATAACATAGGGAATGAACTCCTTTCTGGTTAACGCCATTGTACGAGAAACAGCCTGTTTTCGCAAGCAACGTATATTAACATTTGCGTTCAGACTGTGCAGGCGGCTTTTGGCTTCTTTCTTTTGCGGCAGGCAAGATTTGTTGATTCCTGCGGCACGTATCCAAACCGGCAAATTACCTTCCTCTTACGGCTGCGCTCAGTTTGGTGAAGCCGACGGAATTGGGGCCGCCACCGCTGATCTTGAAACGGGGCCCTGGATTTCTCTGGTTGCATTTTCCGTCTTCTCATACTATAATGAAATATTTGGTAAGGAATTGCAGGTTTTTGGGCAACCTCATGGTATTCCCACAGAATCATCAGCGGCGCGCTGGCAGTGCGCTTCAGATAAGGAGTCTTTTCATGATGAACAATCTCCATCCCATCCGCGACTATATCGTCCCCGGCAAGCGGGCCCATCTGGTGGGCATCGGCGGCGTGTCCATGTGCCCCCTGGCGGAGGTGCTGCGGGGCATGGGCCTCCATGTCCAGGGCTCCGACATGACGGAGAGCGACACGGTCCGCCACCTCCGGTCCTTGGGCATCCCCGTGGCCATCGGCCACAACGCCGAAAACCTGGGGGACTGCGATCTGGTGGTCCGCACCGCTGCCGTCCACGACAGCAACCCGGAGATCGCCGGTGCCGTGGCCCGGGGTATCCCCGTGTACGAGCGGGCCCAGGCCTGGGGTGCCATCATGCAGCGGTATCCCAACGCGCTGTGCGTGGCCGGTACCCACGGCAAAACCACCACCACCTCCATGTGCACCCATATCTTCATGGCGGCGGAGGCGGATCCCACGGTGATGATCGGCGGCACCCTGCCCCTGCTCCACGCCGGCTACCGGGTGGGCCAGGGGGACACCATCATCCTGGAGTCCTGTGAGTACTGCAACAGCTTCCTCAGCTTCTTCCCCACCGTGGCAGTGATTTTGAACGTGGAGGAGGACCACCTGGACTTCTTCAAGGATCTGGCCGACATCCAGCACTCCTTCCGCCGGTTTGCGGAGCTGGTGCCCCCGGCGGGGTCCGTCATCGTCAACGCGGACAACGCCAGCGCCATGGAGGCGGTGGCCGGGCTGGAGCATCCCATCTTCACCTTCGGCCTGGACCATACCGCCGACTGCACCGCCGCCAATCTGACGGAGGTGGACGGCAGGCCGGTATTCGACGTGATGATCCGCGGCGAGAAATACGCCCGCGTAGAGCTCCACGTCTACGGCCACCACAATGTTCTCAACGCCCTGGCGGCAGCCTCTGCGGCCTGGGCACTGGGCCTGCCGGGCCATGCGGTGGAGACGGGCCTGGCCTCCTTCACCGGCGCTGGCCGCCGATTCGAGCACAAGGGTACCTATCACGGGGCGGAGGTCTACGATGACTACGCCCATCACCCCGACGAGCTCCACGCCCTGTTCACCACCGCCAAGGAAATGGGGTATGAACGGCTGGTGGTGGCCTTCCAGCCCCACACCTACTCTCGCACCGCCAAGCTGTTCGAGCGGTTCGTGGAAGAGCTGAAAATCCCGGACGTGGCCATCCTGGCGGAGATCTTCGCCGCCCGGGAGCAGAACACCTTGGGCATCTCCTCGGCGGACCTGTGCCGCAATATCCCCGGCGCTGTGTACTGCTCCACCCTGGACAAGGCGGCGGCGGCTCTGCGGCAGGCGGCCCGGCCCGGCGACTTGATCCTCACCGTAGGCGCCGGTGACATCTACCGGGCCGGGGAAAAGCTGCTGGCGGGGGTGTGAGCCGTGGAGATCTCAGAGATCCGCACCGCCGCCCCGGCAGAGGGCCGCGCCGCCGTGGAGCTGGAGACCTTTGCCCTGCTGGACCGGCTGCACATCCCCTATGCTTGGGTGGCCCACGAGACCGCCGACACCATCGCCGACTGCGATGTGGTCAGCGAGGTGCTGGGCATCTCCATCTGCAAGAACCTGTTTCTCTGCAACCGGCAGAAGACGGCGTTCTACCTGCTGACCATGCCCGGCGGCAAGCCCTTCCAGACCAAGGTCCTCAGCGCCCAACTGGGCACCACCCGCCTCTCCTTCGCCCCGCCGGAGCTGATGGGGTCCATGCTCCGCTGCACCCCCGGCTCTGCCAGCGTGCTGGGCCTGGCCTATGACACGGAGCGCCGGGTCCGGCTGGTGATGGACCGGGCAGTCCATGACGCGGCCTGGTTCGGCTGCCACCCCTGCAAGAACGACGCCAGCCTCCGCCTGCGGACGGAGGACCTGCTGCATGTCTTTCTCCCCCACACGGGCCACGATGTGACGGTGGTGGACCTGTAACGGCATCTATGGAAAAACGAGGACCGGACCGGTCCTCGTTTTCTGTTTTCCCTCAGTGGGAAGAGGTCAGCTTGATGCCGACAATGCCCGTCAGCAGCAACACGGTGAAAAACATCCGGGCGGCGGTCACCGGCTCCTTGAAGATCAGGATGCCCACCGCCACGGAGCCTACGGCCCCGATGCCGGTCCAGACGGCGTAGGCAGTGCCCAGGGGAAGCGTCTTCATGGCCTGGCTCAGCAAATAGAAGCTGGCCAGCATCCCCGCAATGGTCATCACGGACCAGCCCAGCTTCGTGAAGCCATCGGACAGTTTCAGGAACGAGGACCAGAACACCTCCAGAAGTCCCGCGCATGCCAGAAATACCCATGCCATGCAAATCACTCCTCCTCTGACAGCAAAAAATAAAAGGCGCCCGCGCCCCGCATCTCCAATGGCCTACGGATGCAGGGGCAAACGCCTTTGTCCGCCCGGCGGCGGACCTATATTGATGTTTTATTTTACAGATTTCCCGGGAAATGTCAAGTCCTTTCTACCACAGAGCGGTAAAACCGCTCCCGGTCCTCCCGGAGCATCCGCAGCTCCCCGGTGGAGAGCATCTGCCGGATGCGCTCCGCCAGCCAGACGTCGCCGATGCCCGGCTTCTCCCGGCCCAGAACCTCTCCAATGATGTTGGCGATCTTCGTCTGGCCCTCGGGCAGATGGCGTCGGATCATTTCGTCGTAGAAGTCCTCCCCCACGCTGCGGACCCGGCCGTTCACCACCGCCCGGAGCGGGGCGTTCTCCTGCCGGAGCACCTCCCACCGATGGGCCATAGCGCCCAGCATCACCGGCGGCAGCGGCTCCTCCCGGGACAGGAAGCGTCCGAACAGCTCCGGCTCCACCTCGCCCCAACCCAGGTAGGTCTCCACGACGCCGTCCGGCCGCTCCCGCCAGGGCGGCAGGAACACCACGCGGACGTCGGCCTTTGTGTCTTTCAGCAGGCTGGCAGCGTGGAGCAGACCGCAGGCGCCGTATGGCGTATGGTCCACCCAAATACGGACGGCGTCCCTAGAGCCGCAGGACCTCAATCGCTCCGCTGCCTCCAAATTCCGCTGCCAGTCCCGGTCCGTGGTCTCATCATCACCATCACACCACCGGCGCAGCAGGTCCCACCGGTCCGCCCCCAGCGGTTCTCGGATATCCCCCATATCCAGTCCCAGGGACAAGACCAGTACATCACTCGGACTGCCGCCCAGGGGGATGGCCTCCCGTTCCAGGGCCGCCTGCCGCCGCTGGGCCCGCTGGATCTGGTGGATCTCTTCTCCCGCGGGCGCTTTTCCGTCATCGAAGCCGATGACCGTAGTAGATGTCACATTTCCGCCGTCCTCTGTGCGGCTGAGAACGAATCCGAAGCCTTTCCGTCCGCTCCCGCCGCAGCGCTGGGCCACCCGCAGGGCACCGCAGGTTGACATATCAAAACACAGTTCCAGCATGGTCTTGCCTCCTGGATGTCACGGCTGCTGATCTTCTCAGGGATCCAGCAATGTTTTCCCAAAGCCAAAGCCCCATTGATAGGCCCAGCCCAAGGACGTGAGCAGAAGCACCGTCAGCCCGTAGCCGAAGAGGAGCCCCGTCGCCAGCCGCCGGAGATTACCGCTCTCATAGGGCGTACAGAGCTGGAGAAGTCCGTCCGCAATCAACGGAACCAGCAGCACAGCCGCCACTCCCGCCGGGGGATGGACCGCCCACCAGGTTGCCAGCCCCGCCAGGATGCCCGCCAGCTCCCCGGTGCACCGGGCGCAGATGGGAAAGGGCGTTCCGTCCCGAAAATGGAAAGAGCGATCCGGCCGGCAGTGGCATCCGAAGAGAATCGGAAGCCACCGCCAAAGCCAGCGCCGCAGCTTAATAGGCATACACCGCTGCGCTGATGCCCAGAACCGCCGCCGCAACGTACATCAGTACATAGGCGATCACGCACACCAGGGCGCCGATGCCCGCCGCCTTGGCAGTCCGGGGCTTGGTATCCTTCCATACCAGGAACAAGATCAATCCTGCAATGGGAATACAGCAGCCCAGAAGCCCCCACAAGAAGCCGCCGTTGTCCGCTGCCGGTGGAGGATTATTCGGTCCTCCGTTCTGAGGAGTGCCGCATTTCGGGCAGACCGCCGCATAGTCATCGATCAATGCACCACATTTTCTGCAATAAGCCATCGTTTTTCCCTCCAAGACACAGTTTGCCGCGTTCGCCTCCGCGCTGTCCCAAAGCCGCGTGGCGCCCTCCACCTGAGGGAACCAAGCACCTTGATTGTATCGGTCCCCGCACCTGCTGTCAAGGCTAATCCGACAGATTCCAACCAAAAGGGACAAGGCAGGCAGCTTTCGCTGCCCGCCTTGTAAAAAGTCCGGGAGAGCTTACTTCTTGCTCAATGCCTCGTCGATGGCCTTAGCCGCGGTCTTGCCGGCGCCCATGGCCAGGATGACGGTGGCAGCACCGGTGACGGCGTCGCCGCCGGCATAGACGTTCTCGCGGGAGGTGAGACCGTCCTCGTTCACCACGATGCCGCCCTTCTTGTTGATTTCCAGGCCCTTGGTGGTGGACTTGATCAGGGGGTTGGGGCTGGTGCCCAGGGCCATAATAACGCAGTCCACGTCCACGTCGAACTCACTGCCGGGGACCTCGATGGGACGGCGGCGGCCGGAGGCATCGGGCTCGCCCAGTTCCATCCGGATGCAGCGGATTCCCTTCACATCGTCGTTCTCGTCCGCCAGCACCTCCACCGGGTTGCAGAGAGTCTTGAAGATGATGCCTTCCTCCTCGGCGTGCTCCACCTCTTCACGGCGGGCGGGCAGTTCCTCCATGCCGCGGCGGTACACAACATAGACCTCTGCACCCAGGCGCTTGGCGCACCGGGCGGCGTCCATGGCCACGTTGCCGCCGCCTACGACGGCCACCTTCTTGGGATGGATGAGGGGCGTGTCGGAATCGGGCAGGTATGCCTTCATCAGGTTGATGCGGGTCAGGAACTCGTTGGCGGACAGCACGCCCTTGTAGTTGACGCCGGGGATGTTCATGAACATAGGCAGGCCGGCGCCGGAGCCGATGAACACGGCCTCAAAACCCATCTCATCCATCAGCTCGTCCACGGTGATGGTGCGGCCCACCACGGTGTCGGTCATGATCTTCACGCCGAAGTGTTCCAGCCGGGCCACCTCCTTGGCCACAATGGCCTTGGGCAGACGGAACTCCGGGATGCCGTACACCAGCACGCCGCCAACCTGGTGCAGCGCCTCGAACACGGTGACGTCATACCCCTTCCGGGCCAGATCGCCGGCACAGGTCAGGCCCGCAGGGCCGGAGCCTACCACAGCTACCTTGTGGCCGTTGCTCTCCGGCACGACGGGAGCGCCGCCCTGATGGCCGTGGGCATTGTGATAGTCCGCCACAAACCGCTCCAGACGGCCGATGCCCACGGGCTCACCCTTGATGCCCCGGATGCACTGGCCCTCGCACTGGTTCTCCTGGGGGCAGACACGGCCGCAGATGGCGGGCAGGCTGTTGGTGGAGGTGATGACGCCGAAGGCCTCGTCAAACTTGCCTTCCGCCACCTTGGCGATGAACTCGGGAATATGTACGTTCACGGGGCAGCCGTTCACGCACTTGGGGTTCTTGCAGTTCAGGCAGCGCTTGGCCTCGTCGATGGCCATTTCCTCAGTATAGCCCAGGGCCACCTCGTCGAAGTTCTTGTTGCGGACATCGGGCTCCTGAGAGGGCATGGGATTCTTCTTCAAAGACATATTGGCCATGATTATTCGGCCTCCTTATTGAACAGGTTGCAGGTCTCCTCATATTTGTGGGCCTCAAAGTCCCGATACATCTGGTTCCGCTTGACCGCCAGATCCCAGTCCACCTTGTGGCCGTCGAAATCCGGGCCGTCCACGCAGGCGAACTTCATCTCGCCGCCCACGCTCAGGCGGCAGCCGCCGCACATGCCGGTGCCGTCAATCATGATGGGGCTCATGGACACGGTGGTGGGGATGCCGTAGGGCTCCGTGGTCTTGGAAACAAATTTCATCATCACCATGGGACCGATGGCGAACACCTCATCATACTGGTTGCCAGCGTCAATCAGCTCCTTCAGCGCCTCGGTGACAACGCCCTTCTGGCCATAGGAGCCGTCGTCGGTGCAGACCTTCAGTACGCTGCTTGCGGCCCGGAACTCATCCTCCAGGATCACCAGATCCTTGTTCTTGAAGCCGATGACGGCGTGGACCTCGGCCCCGCAGTCGTGGAACTTCTTCAGCACGGGATACGCGATGGCGCAGCCGACACCGCCGCCCACCACGCAGACCTTCTTCTTGCCCTCGGTCTCGGTGGCCTTGCCCAGGGGGCCCACAAAGTCCTGGAGGCTGTCGCCCTCTTTCATGTGGCTCAGCTTTTCCGTGGTGGCGCCCACGGTTTGGACGATGATGGTGACGGTGCCCTTCTCCGGGTTATAGTCGTTGATCGTTATGGGGATTCGCTCGCCGTTCTCATCCACGCGCAGGATGATGAACTGGCCCGGCTGGGCCTTCTTGGCGACCAGGGGTGCCTCGATCTCATACAGGGTGACGGTGGGACGGAGGGCCTCTTTTCTCACGATACGATACATAGTGTTCCTTCTTTCCCGAATGATCGAATTTTGGTATTTGCGGCGATGTATCCTTCGACACGACACATTGTCTATACTTTAACACAACCCCCGAAAGCAGTCAATCCGTTTTTGCGGGGATTCTGCGAAAAAAATAACAAACTTTCCAGCGCCCCTTCGGGCCGGTCAATCATCCTGTACAAAGGGTGATGCGCCGCCCCTCGGACCGGAGGACGCCCTCCTCCTTCAATCGCTTCAGCTCCCGCATCATGGCGCTGCGGTCCGTGGCGATGTAATCCGCCAGCATACTCAGGGAGAAGGGCAGCTGGAAGGTCCGGCTCCCCTCCTTCTCCGCCAGCTGGTTGAAGTAGCACAGGAGCTTTTCCCGGATGGACCGGCGGGAGAGAACGTCCACCCGCTCGGACAGGGCCTGGGCCTTGTCTGAGATCAGCCGCAGCATATTCTGCACCAGCAGGCTGTGATGGGTGCAGGCCCGCTCACACCGCTTCAGAATATGGGGATAGTCGATGAACACCACGTCGCAGGCCGTGCGGCAGACCACTTCCAAGCTGTCCCGGCCGGAGGTGGAAAACGCCAGGCTCTTGCCGAACACACCGCCGGGGCCCAGCTCCTCCAGCACAGTGGCGACTCCCTCCTCATCGATGCGGATCAGGGATGCCTCCCCCCGCTCCACCACGCCTACGGCGTTGCCAGCCGGGCCGGAGAAGTCGTAGATCACCTCGTCCACCCGATAGCTCCGCTGCACCGCCTGAAAGCAGTCCAGCATCTGCTGGTAATTCTCGTACCCGATGTCCTGAAACAAGGGGCTCTTTTTCAGTTCCTGTGGGGTCAACATCGCGGCCGCTCCCTTCTGTTGCATATATCACATTTTATAATAGCAGCCTCTGTCGAAAAAGTAAAGACCGTTCTCCGGCAGATTTCATAGATTATTCACCAATTCCCCAGGCATTTCCTGTATACTTTTTTCAGAAGGCCGGAAAGGCCGAATACGGGCGGGCCCCCGCCCTTAGAAATGAGGCAGCAAAGTGAACATAGCTTATTTTCTGCTCCCGAAGCACAGCGTCGCCTATCTGTACGATGACTGCACCTTCCGTCAGGGACTGGAAAAGATGCGGCACCACGGCTATACCGCCATCCCCGTCATCAGCCGGGATGGGAAATATGTCGGTACAGTCAGTGAGGGGGATTTCCTCTGGCAGCTCCTGTCCAAGGACTGCGAGACCTTGACTGCCTACTCCATGAAGGACATGGAGCGGCTGCAGGTCCGGGACATTCTGCGGGGCAACAGCTATCCTCCCGTCCGGATCACCGTCACCATGGAAGAGCTCCTCCACAGCGCCATGAACCAGAACTTCATCCCTGTGGTGGACGACCTGGGGAACTTCACCGGGATCGTCACCCGAAAAGACATCATCCGCTACTTTGCGGAGCAGAAGGATGCGGCGGAGCCGCTGCCTTTGCGGAAGATCGTATAAACCGACCGGGAGACGGCGGGGCAGTGCCCCGCCGCCTTTTTTCTCCCCCGCTTTTATCCCATCATCTCATCCAGGGAGTATTTGCGCACCTGGCCTGGCGGGCCCCCGTCCCGGGTGGCCACTCCCGCCACATAGCCCGGAAAGGTGTCCAGAAAATAGAATCGCTCCCCAGGCTGGAGCGGGGTCTCCGACGCCAGCATGGTCCCCACGCCGGCGCCGCTGCGCTTGGCCCGGGCCTCCCGCCGGACCCAGCTCTGGAAGAAGGCCCGTTCCGTGGTCACATCCGCCAGACGCCGCATGGCCCGCTCGCTCACCGGCCGGATGTGCTCGATATCCACCCCCACCGGCTCCCCGGACAGGGCCACCAGCACCGCGCCGGTGGTGTGGCTCAGATTGAAGTGGACCTCTGGGAAATCCGGGAAGTAGGGCTTGCCCAGAGAGGTGAGCCGGATAGGCGGAAGCTCCCGCCAGCGGTACTGCTCCCACAAGGCATGGCGTAGAATGAGATAGGCGCACAGGGGCTCCCGCCGCTTTTCCGACTGCTTGATCCGCAGCAGCCGCTCCTGCCGCTCCGGGGGCAGCAGGGGCAGCATGGCCTCCGTCTCCCGCTCCGTCAGCGGGCGCTCCAACCGGGCCGCCCAAAGCTCGATGGACATCTCACGCCTCCTCTCCGCCGCTTCGACGCTTTTCTACCATTTTACGCAGGCCGCGGCAGTCTGTAAACCCACTGGGCAAAAACTTTTTGAAAAAATCCAGCAAAAAAAGAGGAAATCCCAAAAGAACGGGGTATATCTAAAATGTCTCGTTTTGGGTACGCCCTCGCTTTCGGGTATGACCCTCGGGAAATCTGGCAACACTCACCGAAAGGAGGAGACCTTGACATGCCCTTTCCCCAGAGCTTTCTGGACGAGCTGATGGCCCGGAGTGACATCGTGGACGTGGTGGGCAGCTATGTGCAGCTGACCCGAAAGGGCGCGAATCTCTTTGGTCTGTGTCCCTTCCACAGTGAGAAGACCGGCTCCTTCTCCGTCTCTCCGGACAAACAGATCTACTACTGCTTCGGCTGCAAGCGGGGCGGCGGCGTTATTAACTTCATCATGGAGGAGGAGAATCTCTCCTTCCCGGATGCGGTGCGCTTTCTGGCCAAACGGGCGGGGATGGAGGTGCCGGAGGAGGACGGCGACCGGGAGGCGGGCCACAGGCGCCAGCGTCTGCTGGACCTGAACCGGGACGCGGCCCGGTTCTACTATCAGATGCTCCAACAGCCGGAGGGGCGGGCGGTGCAGGAATATCTGGACCGGCGGAAAATTCGCAGGGCCACGGCAGTGAACTTCGGTCTGGGAGCCTCTCTGGATGCCTGGGACGCGCTGATCCTGGCCATGACGAAGAAGGGCTACACGAAGTCGGAGCTGCTGGAGGCAGGCCTGGCGGTGCAGAACCGGAACGGCGGCCTGTACGACAAGTTCCGCAACCGGCTCATCTTTCCTGTCATCGATGTGCGGGGAGACGTGGTGGCCTTCGGCGGCCGGGTCCTGGACAAGTCTGAGCCCAAGTACATGAACTCCCAGGAGACACCGGTGTACTCCAAACGGCGGGTTCTGTACGGACTGAATCTGGCCAAGAAATCCAAGCGGTCCAACATCATCCTCTGCGAGGGCAACATCGACGTGGTAACGCTCCACCAAGCGGGATTCGACAACGCAGTGGCCTCCATGGGGACGGCTTTGACAGTGGAGCAGACACGGCTCCTCAGCCGGTTCACGAAGGAGCTGGTGCTGTGCTACGACAATGACAACGCCGGCAAGATCGCCACGGAGCGGGCGCTGGAGATCCTGAACAACTCGGAGTTTTCGGTCAAGGTCCTTCAGCTGCCCCGGCGGCGGACGGAGGATGGCGAACTGGTAAAGCAGGACGCCGACGACTTCATCAAGCTCCAGGGAAAAGACGCCTTCGAGGCGCTGCTGACCGGCAGTGAGAACGGCATCGAGTTCCGCATGGCCCAGGCGGCGGGTAAGTACGACCTCTCCAGTGACGAGGCCCGTGTGGCCTACTGTGAGGAGGTCAGCGCCCTGCTGGCCGCCCTTGCCAATCCGGTAGAGCGGGAGATCTACACCACCCGGGCCGCAGAGACCGCCAAGATCACGCCGGAGGCCATGAGGCTGGAGGTCCAGCGGGCCTTCAAACGCCGCCTCTCCCGGGAGAAGCGGCAGGAGCTGCGGCGGGACCTGAACCCGGCGGTCCAGCTCCAGCCCAAGGAGCGGGAGCTGCGATACGACAACATCCGCTCCGCCCGGGCGGAGGAGGGCATCCTGCGGCTGCTGATCCGGGACGAGAGCCTGTTCCCGGAGGAGCCGCCCCTGCGGGAGGAGCAGTTCTCCTCCCCACTGCTGGGCCGTGCCTTTACCACGCTGTGGCAGGCCAAGGCGGCAGGACGCGTCCCCTCCCTGGCGGCCCAGGCGGAGTTCTTCTCCCAGGAGGAGATGAACCATCTCACCGGCGTCTGCCAGCAGCCGGAGTCTCTGCGAAACGGACAACAGGCGCTGGCGGACTACATACGCATCGTACAGACGGAGGCCGAGAAGCGGCTGGGGGGCGGGACTGCCGACCCGCTGCTGGCGGCCACAGAAAAATACAAAGACAAAAAGGGTACTGGAGGAAAGCAGCATGGCAAATGAGTTTGAGTTGAGCCCCAAGGAGCTGAAGAGACAGGCAGACGCGCTCCTGGCGGCCGCAGATGCGGCGGAGAAGGCCGCGGAGAGGGAGCCGGCTGCAAGGTCTGCCAAAAAGTCCACCCGGAAAAAGGGGGAGGAGACGGCCCAGGAGGCCCCCGCCGTCATGACGGACGAGGAGGCCCGGAAGGCCGGCATCCTCCGGCTGGACGACAAGCAGGTGGCTGCGCTGCCCGCAGCCTCCTGGCTGATGAACAACGAAAAACTGCGGGAACTGCTGGCCCGCGGTAAGAAGAAGGGCAAGTTGGACTCCGCAGATCTGATGGACGCGGTGGATGACCTGAATCTGGAGAGCGATCAGATGGATCAGCTCTACGACTCCCTGGAGGCGCTGAACATCGACATCAGCGCCGACGATGCCCTGTTGGCGGACCTGCCGGATGACGAGCCCGCCGCAGAGGAGATCGCCGATGTGGAGGAAGAGGAGCTGGTGGATCCCAACACTCTGGTGAACAGCTTCTCCATCGACGATCCTGTCCGTATGTATCTGAAAGAGATCGGCAAGGTGCCCCTGTTGTCCCCGGATGAGGAGATCGACCTGGCCCAGGCCATGGGCGCGGGCAACGAGGCCGACCGGAAGCTGGCGGAGATCGACCGGCTCCGGAAGGAGGGGCAGGAGATCCCCTACTCCCAGGAGGAGATCGCCGCCTGGAAGTCCGCCCACGCCAAGGGTGAGACCGCTAAGCAGAAGCTGGCGGAGGCCAACCTCCGCCTGGTGGTGTCCATCGCCAAGCGGTACGTGGGCAGGGGCATGCTGTTCCTGGATCTGATCCAGGAGGGCAATCTGGGCCTGATCAAGGCGGTGGAGAAGTTCGACTACACCAAGGGCTACAAGTTCTCCACCTACGCTACCTGGTGGATCCGGCAGGCCATCACCCGGGCCATCGCCGACCAGGCTCGCACCATCCGCATCCCTGTCCACATGGTGGAGACCATCAACAAGGTGATTCGGGTCAGCCGCCAGCTCCTGCAGGAGCTGGGCCATGATCCGTCTCCCAATGAGATCAGCGCGGAGATGGGAATGCCGGTGGAGAAGGTCCGGGAGATCCTGAAAATTGCCCAGGAGCCCGTCTCCCTGGAGACCCCCATCGGTGAGGAGGAGGACTCCCACCTGGGCGACTTCATCCCCGACGAGGGGGCCAGCGAGCCCAGCGAAGCCGCCAGCTTCACCCTGCTGAAGGAGCAGCTGATGGATGTTCTCTCCACTCTCACTCCCCGGGAGGAAAAGGTTCTAAAGCTCCGCTTCGGCATCGAGGACGGCCGCACCCGCACCCTGGAGGAAGTGGGCAAGGAATTCAACGTTACCCGGGAGCGCATCCGCCAGATCGAGGCCAAGGCCCTGCGGAAACTGCGCCACCCCAGCCGCAGCAAAAAGTTGAAGGATTTTCTGAACTGAAAAAACACAGACAGGCGCTGTCCCGCATGGGACAGCGCCTGTTGTCTCTTCTGATCTCCGTCACGACGGAAAGTCCTGGATCACCGTCAGAAAGTCCCGGCCGTACCGCTCCGCCTTGGCGGAGCCCACACCGCTGACCGCCCGCAGCTCCGCCGTGGTCCGGGGGCGGGAAATCGCCATCTCCCGCAGGGTCTTGTCCGAGAACACCACGTAGGCGGGGACTCCCTGCCGCCGGGCCAACTGGGCCCGCAGGGCCCGGAGGCGGCCGAACAACTCCGCCGCATCCCCCTCCAGCTCCCCGGCCGCCGCCCGGCGGGCCGGGGCGGACCGGTCCTCCCGCAGCGTCTTCATCTGGAGCGTCGATTCGCCGTACATCACGTCCTCCGCCCGCTCCGTCAGCCGCAGCACCGGATACTGCCCCGGACTCAGCTCCAGCACGCCCTGGTCCAGCAGGAAGCGGATGCGCTCCTGGACCTCCTTCTGGGTCAGCTGACCCAAAGCGCCGTAGGTGTCCTCCCGGTCCATGTGGTACTTCCGCACCCGCTCCGTGTCCGCGCCGCAGAGGGTCTCCGCGATGACACCCACGCCGAAGTGCTGTCCGGTTTTGGCAATGCAGGCCACGATGGCCTTGGCGTCCCGGCTGACATCCACCTCTTCGAAGTTATGGAGGCAGTTGTAGCAGGCGCTGCAAGTGTCCGGCGCGTGCTCGCCGAAGTAGTGCAGGATATACTGCCGCAAACACCGGCGTGTCCGGCAGTAGCCGGTCATCTGCCGCAGCCGCTGCAGATCCCGCTCCCGCAGCTGCTCGGCCGTCCGGGGATCCAAGTCCTCCCGGGGCTCGCTGTGGGTGATGAGAAACTCATTAGTCCGCACATCCTGGCCACTGTACAACAGGATGCAGCTGGAGGGCGCCCCGTCCCGGCCCGCCCGGCCCGCCTCCTGGTAGTAGCTCTCCATGTCCTTGGGCATATTGTAGTGGATAACATACCGGACATCGGATTTGTCGATGCCCATGCCGAAGGCGTTGGTGGCCACCATCACCTGCACCCGGTCGTAGAGGAAGTCCTCCTGGTTCCTCTGCCGCTCCTCTGGGTCCAGGCCAGCGTGATACCGGGCGGCGGCTACCCCCCGCTGGCGGAGGAAGTCGCACACCTCCTCCACATTCTTCCGGGTGGCACAGTAGACGATGCCGCACTTGCCGGGGCGGCCCTTCACCAGCTCCAGCAGCGCCGCCCGCTTGTCCGCAGGCTGCTGGACCTCAAAATACAGGTTCTCCCGGTCAAAGCCGGTGGTCAGCTCCAGCGGGTCCCGCAGGTCCAGCAAGCGGCGGATGTCCGCCTTCACGTCCGGCGTGGCGGTGGCGGTGAATGCTCCCACCGGGGGCCGGTGGGGCAGGCTCTCCACAAAGGCGGGAATGTTCAGATAGGAGGGCCGGAAATCCTGGCCCCACTGGGAGATGCAGTGGGCCTCGTCCACCGCCACCAGGGAGATGTCTGCCTCCCGCACAAAGGCCTGGAAGCCCTCGGTCTCCAGCCGCTCCGGGGCCACGTAGATGATCTTGTACCGCCCCGCCCTGGCCCGGTCCAGGGCCAGCAGGTACTGGCGGAAGGTCAGGGAGCTGTTGAGAAACGCCGCCGGGATGCCCATCTGCACCAGCTGCGTCACCTGGTCCCGCATCAGGGACACCAGAGGCGAGACCACCAGGGTGATCCCCGGCAGCAGCAAGGCCGGGATTTGGTAGCAGACGGACTTCCCCGCCCCGGTGGGCATGATGGCCAGCGCATCCCGCCCAGAGAGCAGCGCGTCGATGACCGCCTCCTGGCCGCCCCGGAAGACGTCGTAGCCGTAATAGGTTTTCAGTGCTTCTTCCTTGGTCATGATCCCGTTCCCTCCGGGGCTGTCTTGCCCCTGTTTTCGCTTCCAGCATTGTAGCACATCTGTTCGCATAAGGCAAGGCCCCGGCGGTATACCGCCGGGGCCCGCATCCTGATCTGATTCAACCCAGCCAGCTGAGAAGCCGCCCCGCCTCCAGCGCCGCCAGGGTTCGGACACCGTCGAAATCCACGTAGGGGTTGTAGACTGCCTCCAGCTTATCGTGGTTGGCTTTGGCGTCTTTCAGCGCCGCGGCCCCTTCCTCCCGCAGGAGTGCCGCCATCCGGGTCTGGAACCGCAGCCGGGCCTTGCCCTGAGGTTCCGTCATGGCGTCCAGCCGCACCCGGCGGAAGGGCTTCTGCCCGTACTCCATGCCGGGCCGGGAGGTGACGAAGGCCAGCCCCAGTCCGGGGATCAGCAGGTGCTCGATCCGCCCCGGCTCCTCCGGCGCACAGCAGACGATGGTGTCCCAGCCGTTATCCGCCGCCGCCCGATGCAGCCGGGCAAGCATCTCCCCTGCCAGCTCCCAGCTGTCCGCCAGCTCATAGACCTTGGGGCACAGGGCGTCCACACTGTCAAACCGCCAGATGTACCCCTTGTGGGTAATACTGCCCAGGAAGCGGCGGGTGGTCTTCCCCGCCTCACCGCCCCGGCGGCGCAGCTCCCGTGAGAGAATGCCCGCCGTCCGGCGGTCCGCCTTCTCCCGGTCGAAGGTCTTCCGCACCGCCGCCACTGCATCCAGCTCCACCTGCCGGGCAGCCTTCAGATGGTGATAGGCCCGGATGTATGCCGCCTTGTAGGCCCGGGTATGAGCCTTCACCTCCTCCGCCGCGGCCTTGGCGGCGGTGAGGTCGTAAAACCGCCCCAGGTCCACATACCGGTCCACCGCCGCAGGGTACCGGGGCTCCACCACATGAGGCGACGTACCATCCACCACGGCGCAGCGGAGCTCCGGCAGCACCACGCCGTCCAGGGAATCCGGGTCGCCGGAACACCATAAGTACTCCACCGGTGTGCCGGCCTCCTCCATGCTTCGGCCGACCTCCCGCATGAAGGTGGCCTTGCCCACGCCGGGGCCGCCTTTCAAAACCATCAGGTCATAGGTGTCTTCCAGGTCCACGATCTCCGAAAACAGGTTCTGGAAGCCGTCACCGCTGTTAGCGCCTGCGAAAAAATGGGTAACTTGAGCCATACGCTCCCCTCCAAGTGTTGTTCTTACACTCAGGCTATGCAAAAACAACTTGGCCTGACAGCGGTTTTTCACGGGTCAAAAGCCGGATGGATAAAATTCCCTCTGCCAAACCGGAAAATAGGAGATGCATTTTCTTCCATCATCTGTTATAATGAAGAGTACGAGACTGCGGCGGTGCCGGACAGGCCCGCCTTTCAGATAGGAGCGCCGATATGGACGAGGAGTACAAGCCCATTATCACGGACGAGGAGCGGGCCACCCGGCGGGCCCAGCGGGCGGAGGCCCGCCGAAAGAAGCAGCGGGAAAAGCGGCGGCGGCTGCTTCGCCGTCTGGTGCCCTGCGGGCTGCTGGCCGTTCTGTGTGTAGGCCTGGTGACCGTGGGAGCCCAGCTGATTGAAAAGCCTGCGCCGGAGATGGTTAAGGCCGAACGGCCCTTTCAGGTGACATCCGTCGCCAGCGCCCCTGCGCCGGAGCCCTATGCCAGGGCCGTGTCCGGCCCGGACACGATCCAGTTGGGAGAGGACTTTCCCAGCCGCTGCGCGGTCCTGGTTGACCTGGACACCCGGACGGTCCTGGCGGAGAAAAACGCGGATACTGTGATCTCTCCCGCCTCCATGACGAAGGTCCTGACGGTTCTGGTGGCCGCTGAGCACATCACAGAAGCGGAGCTGGACGACACCTTCACCATGACCATCGACATCACCGACTACTGCTATGTCAACGGGTGCAGCGTGGTGGGGCTGATGGTTGACGAAACGGTCCCGGTGCGTGAGTTGTTCTACGGCACCATCCTCTCCTCCGGTGCGGACGCGGCACTGGGGCTGGCCACTTATGTGGCGGGCTCCCAGGAGGCGTTCGTGGCGCTGATGAACGAAAAGCTGGAGGAGCTTGGCATCGCGGACACCGCCCACTTCACCAACTGCGTGGGACTGTATGACGAGGCCCACAAGTGCACGGTCTCCGACATGGCGGTGATCCTGGAGGCGGCCATGGACAACGACCTGTGCCGGGAGGTGCTGGGTGCCCGGACCTATGAGACTCTCCCCACTGCGGACCACCCGGAGGGGCAGATCCTCTCCAATTGGTTCCTGCGGCGGATCGAGGACAAGGATACCGGCGGCATTGAGGTCACCGGCGCCAAGACCGGCTATGTGGTGGAGTCCGGCAACTGCGCCGCCAGCTGCGGCGAAACAGCGGACGGCAGACGCTATATCTGTGTGACGGCAGACGCTTACAGCTCCTGGCGGGCCATCTACGACCATGTGGCGCTGTACAAAACCTATTGTTCCCCCGCAGATGACACCACAGAGGATGGCGGGGCGGCGGATCCCCTTGTGGAACCGGTGGCCCCCACCATAAAAGACACCACGGAACACGAAAGCGGAGCGTCCCTGTGACGCTCCGCTTTTTTCCGCTCAAAAGCCTCTGTTTTTCAGATCCGCTACCAGGGAGACATAGAACTCCCGGACGTCGAAGCCGGGAATGTTCTCCCGATTCAGATCCACCACATCCCCGTGTGAGATGCCCCGGTGCCCCCTTGGCTCCAGCAGGGTGAACTGATCGCCCCATTTGGCGGAGTCCACCGCCACCAGCCCGTCGTTCAATCCATCAAAGTGCTTGACGATGGGATAGGTCATGTTCAGAGGGAACTTGCCGTGCTGGGCCTTTCTGCAATAGGACATGACGCTCTGGTAAAAGACGCCGGGGGCGTCCGGGGTAGCCGCGTTCCTGGCCTCGCAGGCAGAGGCGGTCAGATCTGTCACCGCCGCCAGGAAGTCCGGGGCCTCATCCCCCAGCCGCTTCAGGGCGGCGTTGTAGGTATCTGCGATCTTCTGCCGAGCCGCTGCAGGGATCTTCTTCAGCAGATATTCGGCAAAGATGCAGCCCCGGTGGGGCGTGTTGATGGTGGTGAGGCTGGCCACACAGGGGGCACATCCAGCGTGGGCGATGGCGGCCCGGCTGTCCAGTCCCCCCTTGGAGTGGGCAATGATGTTCACCTTCTCACAGCCGGTCTCCGCCAGGATCTGCCGGATACGGTCCGCCAGCTCCCGCCCGCTGTCCTCCACCGCGGCGGCGGACTGCTGCTGTCCGTAGTACACTGTTGCGCCGTTGCGCTGGAGCTCCTTGGGAATGCGGCCCCAGTAGTTGACATAGCGGAAGTCCCGGAAGAACACCCCGTGGACCAGAAGGATCGGGTATTTCGTCTTACAGATCTCGCTCTCCGCCCGGGCGGTGTCCAGCTCCCACTTCTCCGTCTCGAACTCCGCCTCGTCGGCGGTGATGCGGATAATCTTCCGCAGATACCAGATGTTGAGAATGGGGATCCACCCGCACAGGGCCGCCAGCACCCGGTGCTTCAGGCCCAGCTGGACGGAGGTGAGATACACCCGGATCATGCCGTTCCAGAAAACGATGGCCTCCAGCAAGACAGCCCAGAGAACGCCAAAAGCCGCACCTGCAACAGCTGTTCCAGCGGCAAGGCTGTTCTCCGGCGTTATCATGGAAATCCGGCACCACAGCCATACCATCTGCACAAAGACTGTGACCGTAGCTGTAATCAAAAACAGGCGCAGCAATTCGCAGCCGCTTTTCAAATACCAGATCCGCTTTGTAGGCGCACCGCTCTTCTCAATGGGCCGCAGATTAAAATAGAGGAACTCCCCCAGAAGCAGTATCGTCGTCAAGAGCCAGCTCACCGGGCCAAACGCATAGATCAGAGAAACCCAGTTGGCTGTGACCGCCATCAGAAAGGCAAGAACCCACCGCCTCACAGATACACCTCATTCTCCTTGGGCTCTGTGAAGTTCTGCTCCAGCATGGCCACGTGGGACAAAAAGGCCGGGTCATCAAAGTACTTGGCGTGCTTCGTGCACTTGTGGACGCACCGCTGGCACTTGATGCAGGTGCCGGGCACCTCCGCCACGTTGGAGGGATTGATGGCCCCCATGGGACACAGGCGGGCGCAGGCGCCGCAGTCGGTACACTTGCCCAAATCCGTCTGGGGCTTGGCCTTCAGGAACTTGACGGGCTGGCCGTCCGTGCCCTTGGGCACGTAGTAGGGCGCCGCCGCATCGCCCGGCACGGCCACCGGAGCAGGGATGTCCGTCAGGTCTTTTACCTTGTCCGCAATGCGGGCCGCGAACTCCCCCATCTGCCGCTTGTCATCCCAGTCCGGGCGGCCGTCCGCCAGCGCGTCCGTAAAGGCGTGGCGGCAGGCAAAGGCGCCCCCGGCCACGGTGTGGAAGCCGTCCGCCTCCAGCGCGGCGCACAGCTCCGCCAGGGAGTTGTCGTAGGACCGGTTGCCGAAGGTGACCACCCCCACCGCCAGGGCGCCGTTCCCGTGGATCTGCTGCTGGACATAGGGCAGCATCTTGTTGGGCAGCTTTCCCGCATAGGTGGGCATACCGAACACCACCAGGTCTCCCCCCGTAAAAGACAGATCCTCCGCCCGGTCTGACGGGCGTGTGAAGTTCCTCCGCTCCAGAGGGACGCCCAGCTTCTCCGCCAGGGTCTCCGCGATGGTGTTCACCGTCTTGTCTGTGTTGCCTGTGGCGCTCCAGTACGCCGCGCAGATCCGCTTGACTTCCATGATGTCTCCTCTCCTTCCCATTTGTGACAGCGCCCGCCCGGGGATTTTCCCCAGGCGGGTGCTGAACGCTGCTTACAGCGAAAAATCTTCCTCTTTCAGCCGTTCAGTCTCCAGCGCTGCCGGCCGGGGCGGCACCCGCTTCAAGGGGTCGTATTTGAATGCCCGGCAGTGGTGCTCCACCGCCACGATGCCCCGCTTGACGCAGGCCACCTCCCGCTCGTTGATCTGCTGGCCCCGCTGGCAGTAGGCACAGCGGGGATCCATATCCTTCCGAAACAGCATGGTCCTCCCTCTCCTCTTCCTCCGGTCACAGGGTGTACAGCCGAATGGCACCGTCCTCCACCGTGGCCTTCACCTGGGTGATGGGATGCTCGTAGCTGTCGATGATCTTTGTGGCCATGGGGTCCTCCAGCTCCTTCTGGATGGTGCGCCGCAGGTTCCGGGCGCCGTAGGTCAGGGAGTAGGACTTCTTCGTCAAAAGCTCCACCAGTGCGTCGTCGTAGGTGAAGGTGATGCCTTTCTCCTTCAGGGAACCCACCAGTTCGTTCAGCATGATACGTGCGATGCCGTGGAAGTTCTCCTCGCTGAGGCGGTTGAAGGTAATGACCGCGTCCACCCGGTTGATGAACTCCGGCCGCAGGAACTGCTGGAGCGCCTTCATGGCCCGGTCGGCGTCCTGCTCGTTCACGGAGCGGCCGAAGCCCACGGTGCCCTCCTTGGTGGCGCTGCCGGCGTTGGAGGTCATGACGATGATGGTATTCTCAAAGTTCACCTTGCGGCCGTGGGCGTCGGTGATCTCGCCGTCATCCAGGATCTGGAGAAGGATGTTCAGCACATCGGGATGGGCCTTCTCAATCTCGTCGAAGAGGACCACGGCGTAGGGCTTGCGGCGGATCTTCTCTGTCAGCTGGCCCGCCTCGTCATACCCCACGTAGCCCGGAGGGGAGCCCACCAGACGGGAGACGGAGTGCTTCTCCATGAACTCCGACATATCCAGCCGGATCAAGGCATCCGGCGTGTTGAAGAGGTCTGTTGCCAGCTGCTTCACCAGCTCTGTCTTGCCCACGCCGGTGGGCCCCACAAAGATGAAGCTGACAGGCTTGTGCTTGGGGGAGATGCCCACCCGGTTCCGCCGCACCGCGGCGGCTACGGCGGACACGGCCTCGTCCTGGCCGATGATATGGCTCTTGAGCCGCACTTCCAGCTGGCTCAGGCGCTGGAACTCCTGCTCCCGGATCTTGGCCGCCGGGATTTTGGTCCACAGCTCGATAACATGGGCCAGATTCTCCATGGAGAGCTGTGGATCGCCCTTTTCCAGCAGACTGTTCAGCTCTGTGTTCAGCTGGAGTTCCTTGCTCTTCAGCTCCGCCATGCGGGCGTAGTCGCCCTCGGCCTTCTCCTCCTGCTCCTCCAGCATGGTGCGCTCTTTCTCATAGTCGTCCAGCTCCCGCTGAATCTCCATGCGGCGGGAGATATCCGGGTCTTTCAGATTCAGGTCGGAACATGCCTCGTCGATCAGGTCGATGGCCTTGTCCGGCAGGAACCGGTCGGTGATGTACCGCTCACTGAGCAGCACCGCCTGACGCAGGATCCCCTCAGAGATCTTCACCCCGTGGTACTGCTCATACTTGGGGGCCAGGCCCTGGAGAATCTGCACAGAGTCCTCAATGGAGGGCTCGTTCACCGTCACCGGCTGGAACCGCCGCTCCAGAGCGGTGTCCTTCTCGATGGACTTGCGGTACTCGTTGAAGGTGGTGGCGCCAATCACCTGGATCTCGCCCCGGGAGAGGGCGGGTTTCAGGATGTTGGCGGCGTTCATGCTGCCCTCGGCGTCGCCGGCGCCCACAATGTTGTGAACCTCGTCGATCATCAAAATAATGTTCCCCAGGCGCTTCACCTCGTCGATAAGGCCCTTCATCCGGCTCTCGAACTGGCCCCGGAACTGGGTGCCGGCCACCAGAGCTGTCAGATCCAGCAGATAGACCTCCTTGTTCCGCAGCTTGAAGGGCACGTCGCCCTTGGAGATCCGCTGGGCCAGCCCCTCCGCGATGGCGGTCTTACCCACACCGGGCTCACCGATCAGGCAGGGGTTGTTCTTCTGGCGGCGGTTCAGGATCTGCACCACCCGCTCGATCTCCTGCTCCCGGCCGATCACCGGGTCCAGCTTTCCCTCCTGGGCCCGCTGCGTCAGGGAGATGCAGTAGTTCTCCAGATATTTGCGCTTGCCGTTCTTAGGGTCCTTGCGCTCCTTTTCCCGGCTTCGGGCACCGCTTTCCTCCTGGCCGCCGCTCTCGCCGCCCTTGGCGGCCTCGCCGGAGAACAGGCGGTTCAGGAAGGGGAAGGTGGCGGTCTTGCCCTCTTCCTCCTCTTCCCCGGCGTCCTCGCCGCCGGGCAGGTCCTCGATATTCTCCACGCCGCTCATGGCCTGGAGCATCTCATTGTTGAGCGTGTCCAGATCCTCGTCGGAAATGCCCATGCGCTTCATCATATCGTCCACCTGGGGCAGGCCCAGCTCCTTGGCGCATTTCAGGCACAGGCCCTCGTTGGTGGTCTTGTCCCCCTCCATTTTGGAGATGAAGACAACGGCCACGTTCTTCTTGCATCTTGAACAAAGTGTCGGCTGCATCGTGTAAATCCCTCCAGAAATCGTGACGCCGGCGGGGCAACGGCCCCGTTCGTCATTGCAGAAGCGACAGCGCGCTCAGGGGTGTGTGTGTCGCAAAAAATCGTAAAATATGGGTGGCTGAGACGGTGTCTGTCTCAAAGGAGACGCCGAAGCGCCGCAGAACCCAGATGGCCAGAAACAGCACCAAGGCCCCCTCGATCAGGCCGATCACGGCGCCGCCCAGGGAGTTGACCAGGTGCAGCCCCGGCAGCTGCAGCACCAGGTCCATAGCCCGGATCAGCAGCTTCAGCAGGATCGTCAGTCCCACGAAGGAGACCAGGAACAGCGCCGCATAGAGAATGGACTGGGCCAGACTCTCCACCACGGCCATGACCAAGGAGACGCCGGTGTCCTGGATCTTCTCCTGCGTCTGGCTGGCCAGGGAGTTCCGCACGTCCTCGTCCAGTCCCATCAGGGCCAGCAGGTCCTCGATGGCGAAGCCCTCGTCCACGTCCTCCTCCGGCATCTGGACCTCCTGGGACTGCCGGGCCATAGCCTCGTCCACCTTCGTCTCGATTTGCTCCCGGATCAGGGGCGTCACCAGACGGGCCGCCGGGGCGGCCAGGGTATTTGCGATGATGGCCGCCCCCACCAGGGCCACGATCACCACCGCCAATCCCGCCAGGGCCCGGAAAAGGCCCCTGTGGGCACCGTAGATGACCGCAGTGATCAAAACCACAGCCATAATCACGTCTATTATAACAGGTGTTGTCATGCTTGCCTACCTTTTTGCTCGTAAACGTTTTGTGAATTCCAAGATCAATGTTTCCCACTCAAGGCAGGAACAGGTGGGCGCTCTCTGCCGCCAGCAGCAGGGCGGAGCCATCCTGGCGCATCAGAACCGACCGGGCGTAGTCCGTGCCCTCCAGCTGAGCATAGATCTCCAGCTCCTCTGTGTAGATCACCACGCTGTCCATATACAGCACCGCCAGATACCGTCCGGCAGCGGAGATGCTGAGGATCTCCTCGTTCACGTCCAGGGCGGCGATCTCCTGCCCGTCCGTGTCCACCGTCACCAACCGGCCCACACCGCCGGACTTGTACCGGTTCAGCAGCAGGGCGGTGAAGCCGTCCCCGTGCAAGTCGTATTCCCGCAGATAGCTGCCGGCATAGGAGTAGGTAGCGCGCACCTCCCCGGCCGGGGACGCGTAGGTCAGGCAGGTGTCGGACACCGTCACCAGCTGGCCGTCCTGCTCTCCGACGGCAGCCACCAGACCGTCGGTCACATCGTAGTCGGCCGCCGGGTCTACATTTCCTGCCGTCTCCAGGCTGTAAAGTACCATGTTGCTGACGAACACGCTGTTCTCCTGGCCTAAGGTCACCACCGCCAGAGTGTTATCGTCATCTGTCACCCGGGCGTCGATGACAAACCGGTCCGACGCGGTGAGTGAAAACACCTCCGTCCCCTGGCTGTTATAAGCGGTGACGCCGCCCTTGTAGCCCGGCAGTTCTGTGGTCACAGCCAGCCAACCGTCTTCATTCAGCCGGGCGGAGAAATAGGGGGCGTCCTCCGGTGCGGTGAGCGTGAGGATCTCGCCCCCCTCGTCCACCACATACAGCTCTGTGCCCCCCACGTCGTAAGCCACAGCCCGGCCGCCGCCCGTCTCCAGGGCAGGGGCGCTCATCCGCACGGATGTGGACCAGATCTCCTCTCCGCCCCGCGCCAGGACCTGCAGCTTTGTGTCGGAGAGCACCACCAGGGAATCCCCCAGGACGGCAAAGCGGTTGCTGTCGGAGGCGTCGTAGTCGTACTGGGCCTCAGCAGTGCTCTCCTCTCCGCTGCCGTAGGAACACAGCCGCCGCAGGGCGTCAAAGCCGGTGCCGTCCCGGTACGCGGCCACGAGCACCACGCCCAGCACCGCCGCCAGCACCAGAAAGAAGATCCCAAAGCGGCGCAGCCGTCCGCCCTTCCGGGGAGCCTCGTCCTCTTCCCCGTCGTTGTCGTTCCAGATGTCGTTCGTCGTATCAGCCATTGAGCCGTTCATCCTCATACCAAAGTCTTGTCAGGTACAGTCCCCCCGGCGGCACCGTGGGACCGGCGGCGGTGCGGTCCCCCCGCTCCAGAATGCCGGGGATGTCCTCCGGGGTGAACTTGCCCTCCGCCGCGTACAGCACGGTGCCGGTGATGGCCCGTACCATGTTATACAAAAAGCCGTTGGCGCAGACCTTCAGTTCCAACAGATCTCCGTTCCGGGTCACGTCACAGTAATAGATGGTGCGGACAGTGGACTTCGTCTCCGTGCCCACGGAACGCACCGCCGCGAAGTCGTGGGTGCCCACGAACATCCCCGCTGCCCGGTTCAGGAATTCCTCGTCCAGGTGCTTGGGATAGAAGTAGGCCCGGTTGACGTAAAATGGGTTCTTGAACCGGGAGTTGTAGATGCGGTAGGTGTACTCCTTCTTGATGCAGGAGCCGATGGCGTTGAAGTCCTCCGCCACCTCGAAGGCCTCCTTCACCGCGATGTCCTCCGGCGTGTGGGTGTTGACGGCGAAGGGGAGCCGGTCCACGGGAATGCGGCTCTCCGTGCGGAAGTTGGCGATGTAGTGCTCCGCGTGGACACCGGCGTCGGTGCGTCCGCAGCCGGTGAGGTGTACCGGGCCGCCGCAGATGTCAGCAATGGCCTTCTCCAGGGTCCCGCAGACGGTGACCGCGTTCTTCTGCACCTGCCACCCGTGGTAGGCGGTGCCGTTGTACATGAGTTTCAGGGCAATGTTGCGCATAAGCTCTCCTTTGGCAGTTCCGCCGCCCGGGGTTCCCGGCGGGAACGCTCTTTTTATCCGGCAGGGCAACTCAGCGGTTGACCGCCGGGTTGTCTGTCCGCCCCAGCAGATAATCCACAGAGCAGTCCAGATAGTCGGCGATGCGAGCAAGGGCAATACAGGACATTTGCTTGCCTTTTGCAAATTCTGATATCGCGTTAATTCCCATGTTCAAATCAGACAGCATATCTTTTGTGCGGATGCCTTTTTCTTTGAGGCGCCATTTAATGCGGTCTGCAATGTCTTGTGTAACATACATAAAATTTGCCCCGCCTTTTGTAAAGCTCTAAAATCACGAAAAAACGTGAAAAGCATCTTGATAATCACGCTATTACATGATAAAATCCGTTTAGCGTATAAATAAGAAATACCATACCACAAAAAGGATATCGGAACAACACATATTAAGGAGGAATCCCCATGACAAGCATTTCGGAAACTCTGTTCGACACCTACGGCGACAGCCTGATGCAAGAGTATGCGCCCTATGATGAGGCGGAAATCCTGGCGGCGCTGGACCGGATGTCCATGCCGCAGGACATGCAGATCCAGGTCTGTGATCTCCTCTCCAGCTGCTATCTCCGCTGGGGCACGGCTGCCTTCGCCATCGGCCTGGGGCTGGGCCTCTCGCTGATGCAGGATTGCTCCGGTCGCCGTCCGCGGATCTGACGGACTCCCCTGTGCGGCGCCGCAGTTCATGTATCCGGGGATAAGCCTTCCGGGGCGGCCGGAATCTCCTGCCGTCCTGCGCCTCTTCCGCCAGCGCCCCGTCCCGTTTACGGCCAGACCAGCACCGGGGTGTTGGTGACGGGCCAGCCCGGCGCCAGCCGGTCCTCCTTTACCGTCCAGGTCCGGACAGGGAACTCATATCCCAGGCCCAGGCCGTCCACGCAGAAGAACCGCACCTCCAGCTGGTCCCCGGCGGCGCAGGATACCGTCCCGGTGCCCTCCCAGGTGCCGGATTCCTGGCCGGAGGCGGCCGGGATGGTCTCCTCCAGCTGACCATTCCGGTACAGGCGGAATGTCTGCTCGGAGGCTGCGGCCGCCTTTTCACGCAGCCGGACGGCGGCGGTAATCCGGGCTTCTCCTTCCTGCAGGGCCGCCTCTCCGCTGCGGCTGGACAGCGCCATCGGCAACAATCCGGTGGCACGGCCCTCATAGAGCCGCTCTGTGGCCGTATCGCCGCCGGTCCGGACCGTCACCAGAATCTGGAGTGAGGTGCTGTCCGCAGGCACCGCCGCCTGACCGGAGAAGATTCCATCCCCGGACCGGGTCAGCTCCACCTGGGCCAGACGCTTGCGCTCCGCGCCGCCCTGATAGACATTCAGGGTGGCTTCCGCCGACTGGTCCGGCGTAGTCAGGGTCAGGGACACCCCAAGCTCCACCTGATGGGCCGCGGCGTCCAGCCGAAGGGGCGTCAGCTCATATCGCTCCAGCAGCGACTCCTCCGGCTGCGGGGCGGTTTGGGCGGCCGCTCGTTCCAGCGCCTCCTCCTGCTCCTGAAGGCGGTTTTGTGTGCTTTTCAAGTCCAGGCGGAGTTCTCCCACCTCCTGTTGGAGCGCGGAATACGCCGTCTGAAGTTCCCCCAGCTGTCCTTGCGTCTCCGCCAGGGCTGCTGCCAGCAAAACCACAGCCGCAGTCAGGGCCCAAAGCCAGATGTTCTGCTTCTTCATAGGACTCTCCCCTCTCTGCCAAAACACAGCCGCTCCGAATCAGGCCATGTCCACTATCCATGATTTCCAGTCATGCGTCCGGACGGATCTCGATGATTACCAGCTCCGGGCGATTGAAAATGCGGGGCAGCCGGACGGCAGACTGTCTCCCCTACATTCCCCCCCGGAGAAAATTCTCTTCCGGTGAGTCCGGTCAGCGGTTGACCGCCGGGTTGTCTGTCCGCCCCAGCAGATAGTCCACAGAGCAGTCCAGATAGTCGGCGATGCGTTCCAGCTTTTCCGCTGACGGAATCTGTCCGCCTTTTTCCAGGTCATAGATAAAATTCCGGTTGATCTGTGTCTGCTCCAGCAAATTTTTGACTGAAATTTTCTGCGCTTTGCAGCGGGCCTTAATTCTGGCTGAGGTAGTCAAAACATCCAAAGGACCATTCCCTTTCTTAAAATACAGTTTTTTCTGATCGTTCTGTTGACTTACAGAAATTTCTGTATTATACTGGTTTCATCATTCCGAAATGATACCATAAAAAGCTGTATTCGCAAAGGAGTGTCTCCTATGCCATCCGTTTTTGAGCTTCTGTTCGATACCTACGGCGACCATCTGATGCAGGAGCAGGCGCCCTATGATGAGGCGGAAATCCAGGCGGCGCTGGACCGGATGTCCATGCCGCAGGACATGCAGATCCAGGTCTGTGATCTCCTCTCCAGCTGCTATCTCCGCTGGGGCACGGCTGCCTTTGCCATCGGCCTGCGGCTGGGCCTCACCCTGGGCAGCCAGTCCGCGGACCGGCAAATCGTTACGTAAATTGCCGCAGGACGATGATCCCCGCGGTGACGGCCAGCCCCAGCACCAGGGCCAGATAGTCCCGCCCCTCGTACTGCAGCACATGGAGCTTGGTGCGTCCCTCGCCGCCGTGGTAGCAGCGGCACTCCATGGCCACCGCCAGCTCGTCCGCCCGGCGGAAGGCGCTGATGAACAGCGGCACCAGAATGGGGATCAGGGCCTTGGCCTTCTGGATGATATTCCCGCTCTCAAAGTCCGCGCCCCGGGCCTTCTGAGCGGACATGATCTTGTCTGTCTCCTCGATCAGGGTTGGGATGAACCTCAGGGCGATGGACATAATCATGGCCAGCTCATGGACCGGCACATGGATTTTTTTCAATCCGCCCAGCAGGCGCTCCAGCCCGTCGGTGAGGCTGATGGGGCTGGTGGTGTAGGTCATCAGGAACGTGCCCATGATCAACAGCATGATCCGCAGCACCATGAACACGGCGTTCTGCAGACCCTCCGCGGAGATCCGCAGGAAGCCCAGCTCTGCCAGGATGTGCTCTCCCGGCGTGAAGAACAGGTTCAGAATGCCGGTGAACACAATGATGAACACCACCGGCTTCAGCCCCCGCACCAGGGATTTGATCCCTACTCGGGAGATGCGGACACACACTGCCAGCACCGCCGCCAGAATGCCGTAGGCCAGCAGGCTCTTGGCGCAGAACAGCGCCACGATGTAAAGGACCACCAGCAGGATCTTCGTCCGAGGGTCCAGGCGGTGGGCCACGGTGTCGCCGGGGAAAAACTGGCCCAGGGTGATGTCCTTCAGCATCCCGTCTCCCCCCTTCTCAGCGCCAGCAGCTCCCGCTCCAGGGCCTCCACGGTGTAGACCGCAGGGTCGATGGCGAGGCCCTGCTCCCGCAGGCGCATGGCAATACGGGTCACCTGTGGCACGTCCAGCCCGGCAGAGAGCAGCTCCTCCGCCCGGGCGAACACCTCCGCCGGAGTCCCGCTCATCAGCACGTGAGCGGACTTCAGCACCAGGATTCGGTCTACATTCCGGGCGATCTCGTCCATGCTGTGGCTCACCAGGATGATGGTGCGCTTTTTATTGCGGTGGTAGTCCCGGATGTTGGCCATCAGGTTCTCCCGGCCCGCCGGATCCAGTCCGGCGGTGGGCTCGTCCAGCACCAGCACCTGGGGGTCCATAGCCATGACCCCCGCCAGGGCCACCCGGCGCTTCTGGCCGCCGGAGAGCTCAAAGGGGGACTTGTCCAGCTGATCGTCCCGGATGCCCACCAGGCGGGCGGCCTCCCGGACACAGCGGTCCAGCTCCTCCCCGGTCTTGCCCTGGTTGATGGGGCCGAAGGCGATGTCCTTGTACACCGTCTCCTCAAACAGCTGGTACTCCGGGTACTGGAACACCAACCCCACCTGGAAGCGGACGTCCCGGATCTTCTTCGGCTCCGCCCAGATGTCCTTCCCATGGAGCAGGATCTGCCCCGACGTAGGCCGCAACAGGCCGTTCAGATGCTGAATCAGGGTGGATTTGCCGGAGCCGGTGTGGCCGATGATCCCTAAGAACTCCCCATCGTACACGTCAAAGCTCATGTCCTCCACCGCGCTGCGCTGGAAGGGCGTGCCCACGCTGTACGTGTGGGTCAGATGTTGTACTTGCAGTATCGGTTCCAATGTTCTCTTCCCTTCCGATTACTTGGAAACGGCGGCCAGGATGGCATCTGCGCACTCCTCCACCGTCAGGGCGGTGAGGGGCATGTCCAGCCCGTCTTTGCGCAGCCGGTCCAGTAGGTCCACCGTGTCCGGCACCGTCAGTCCCATGGACCGCAGCCGCTCCACCTGTGTGAAGACCTGCCGGGGCGCGCCGTCCATAATGACTTTTCCGTCGTCCATGACCACAACCCGGTCGGCATCCTCCGCCTCGTTCATGTGGTGGGTGATGAGCACCACGGTGATGCCCTTCTCCCGGTTCAGCCTGTGAACGGCGGAGAGCACCTCCCGCCGGCCCACCGGGTCCAGCATGGCGGTGGCCTCATCCAGCACGATGCATTCCGGCTCCATAGCCAGCACGCCGGCAATGGCGATCCGCTGCTTCTGGCCGCCGGAGAGCAGATGGGGCGCGTGGCGGGCGAACTCGCCCATGCCCACCGCCGCCAGGGCGTCGTCCACCCGCTGCCGGATCTCCCTGCTGGAAACCCCCAGGTTCTCCGGGGCGAAGGCCACGTCCTCCTCCACCACGTTGGCCACGATCTGGTTGTCCGGGTTCTGGAACACCATGCCCACCGTCCGGCGGATGGCCAGCAGCAGATGTTCGTCCAGGGTGTCCATTCCCTCCACGTACACATGGCCCCCGCAGGGCAGCAGAACACCGTTGAGCGTCTTGGCCAGGGTGGACTTGCCGGATCCGTTGTGGCCCAGCACCACCACGAAGGAGCCCTGCTCAATGGTCAGGTCCACGCCCTTCAGGGCCAGAACCGGCTCCGCTCCCTCGTCCGCCGGGTAGGCGTACTGTAAATTCTCCGTTCGGATGATCTCCGCCATAGCTGTCCTCATTTCGTCAGTCTTGTATTTGCCGGACCCTGAACCGCCGGGTCCAGCCGGGGGCTGCCCGGTCCAGCAGGCACCAGCTCCAGAAGCCGCAAAAGGCCCCCAGGGTGTTGAGCCACAGGTCGTCGATGTCAAAGGCCCGGCCCACCAGCAGCTGCCAGCACTCAATGAACCCCGTGACACACAGGCCCGCGGCGAGCGCGCGTTTCCACGTGCACCCCCGCCACAGCAGGGCGGGGAAAAAGCCAAAGGGCAGGAACATGATCAGATTCCCCGCCAGGATGTAACCGTCGCCCAGGGTCCGGAAGGGAACCAGATTGACAGTCCCCGGAGCGAAGAAGGGATTCCCCTCCCCGTTCCAGCCGCAGCCCTGAAGCAGGTCCGCCAGGGCCTGGACGACCCATCGGGGCGTCAGGGTCACCAGGGCCATGCCGCCGCAGAACATCCAGAAGAGGGCCATCCCCGCCTCCCGGACCACCGGACTGGCAAGGCCCGCGGCGGCGAGGTGCCGCCGGCGCCGGGGGCTCAGGCACCCAAAGAGCGCCAGGGCAGGCACCGCCCCCGCTGCCAGCGTCAGCAGGTATGCCGCAGTCCGTCCCACGGCCTCACTCGCTGCACCAGCGGCCTGTGGCACCGCAGGGCAGAGCCAGGCCCGTCTCCGTCACCGGCAGGCCCAGCTCGTCCCAGGTGCACTTGCCGCCGTATTTGGCCCCCACCAACAGATGCAGCAGATACCCCAGCACCGACGGGGCCAGGCCCGTGGTGTAGGAGTTGATGAGCACGAACAGGGGCCGCTCCGACAGCACGCCGGCGCAGAGCTTCACGAAGTCGTAGAGGTTGTCCTCCAGCTTCCACACCTCGCCGCCGGGGCCCCGGCCGTAGCTGGGCGGGTCCATGATGATGGCGTCGTAGGTCTTGCCCCGGCGGATCTCCCGCTCCACAAACTTGCCGCAGTCGTCCACGATCCAGCGGATGGGGGCCTCCCCCAAGCCGGAGAGTCTGGCGTTTTCCCTGGCCCAGGCCACCATGCCCTTGGCCGCGTCCACGTGGCAGACGCTGGCCCCCGCCTTGGCGCAGGCCACCGTGGCCCCGCCGGTGTAGGCGAACAGGTTCAGCACCCGGATGGGCCGCCCGGCGTTCCGGATCTTCTCCATGGCGAAATCCCAGTTCACCGCCTGTTCCGGAAACAGGCCCGTGTGCTTGAAGTTCATGGGCTTCACCTGGAAGGTCAGGTCCCGGTAGCGGATCTTCCAGCTCTCCGGCAGGGTCTTCTTCTCCCAGTGGCCGCCGCCGGACTGGCTGCGGAGATACCGGGCGTTGGCCCGCTTCCAGGCGGGGTTCTTCCGGGGGCTGTCCCAGATGGCCTGGGGGTCCGGCCGCACCAGGTACTGCTCTCCCCAGCGCTCCAGCTTCTCTCCCCCGCCGCAGTCCAGCAGCTCATAGTCCCGCCATTGCTCCGCGATCCACATACCAAAATTCCTCCAGACAAACTCTTATCCATTGTAAATCATGTTATTATACCGCCTTGGGACCGTGTCCGTCAACCGTTTGGGGCGGTTTTATCCCGCCCATGCGCAGAAAAAGAGACCGCCGGGCGGCGGTCTCACAGGGGCTGTGCTTCAATGCACGGCATCCCACAGCTCCCGGGCAAAGGCCCGGGTGCGGGCCTCTTTCTCCGCGTCCATGAAGGGGACGTCATACCCCAGGTGCCGCTCCGCGTGGCTGCCCAGAAAACGGAGCTGGGCGTGCTTGCAGTACCGGCGCATCCCCTCCTCGAACAGGTCGCAGCCCCGCTCCGGGCGGTAGCCGCAGGTCAGCAGCAGAGCCAGGGCTTTCCCCGCCCACAGGGCGGGACCTTTTTCCGCCCCGTAATACTTGTCCATGCCATACACCAGCCGGTCCAGCAATGCCTTCATGGGCGGCGTGCAGTACCAGGAATAGATGGGCGTGGCCAACACGATCAGATCGCACGCCAGCACCTTGTCAAAGATCGTGGGCACGTCGTCCCGCTGAGCGCAACCGAATGCCGTCCAGTCCCGCTGGCAGGCCCGGCAGGCCGTGCAGGGCCTGATCTCCAGAGCATGGAGCCATACAGTTTCCGTCTCCGCCCCCAGCCCTTCCAGCTCCTGCCGGAAGGGGCCCAGCAGGGCGTTGGTATTGCCCTGTTTTCTGGGACTGCCCATCAGAATGCACACCTTCATCGAATCGCTCCCCCTTCTCTGCCGGTCAATCTTGTTGGTTCCATCATACCTGGAACGGGACGGTCCGTCAAGGAGAGGACGCATGCAGGGCCGGGACAGTGTGTCCCGGCCCTGCGGCACTCTGTTCAGTTCTTTTCCAGCAGTGTTTCCAGCCGCTGGAGGATCACTGCCGTCTGGGCGCGCGTGGCGGAGCCGGACGGATCCAGCGTGCCGTCGGGCCGGCCCTGGAGCAGTCCGGCAGACACCGCCCAGGCCAGGGCATCCCGGGCATAGTCCGCCACAGCGGCGCTGTCGGAGAAGCGGCTCAGGTCCGTCCGGCCCGCGGTATCCGCTCCTCTGTATTCCGTGTACCGGAACAGGATGGCCGCCAGCTGCTGGCGGGTGATCCGCCCCTCCGGGCGGAAGGTTCCGTCGTCAAAGCCCCGGACGATTCCCTGCTGTTCCGCCCAGGCCACCGCATCGGCGCAGTAGCTGTCCGCCGCCACATCGGTGAAGGGAGGCGTCCCCGCCCTGGGTCTGCCCTCCAGTCGGTAGAGGATGGCGGCGATCATGCCCCGGTTGGAGGCCCGGTCAGGAGAAAAGGTACTGCCGGTGGTGCCCTGCATCAGCCCCGCCTCATACACATATTGGACCGCCTCTTCATACCACGCGCCGGGGGGTACGTCCCGGAAGGGATTATCCCAGGTGCTGCGGAAAGCCCCGCTGGCGGCAGCGATCAGCTCTCCCCCATCGTCCTGGGAGATCTCCCAGAACCCCACGCCGCCCAGACCCAGAGACCGGGCCAGCTGTGCCTTGGCAGCGAGGGACACGGCATCGTCGTAGGAGACGAAGGTGCGGTTTCCGTAGAGCCAGGGCACCTGCGCCTCTTCATGGCGGAACTGGCGGTAGTCCGTGTTGTCCAGATAGCTCTTCTTCAGCATCTTGTAGCTGACGGATTTGGCTGATGTGTAAGTGCTGTACAGGCCGTTGTTCTGGGCCTTGACCCCCTGGTAGGCATAGCCGTACAAAGGCATCCCCAGGACGATCTTTTCCGCCGGGATACCCTTTTTCAGATAGGCCTGTACGCAATCGGAGATGCTGCTTCTGCTCTGGGGCGAGGTGCCGGAGGGCGCATACAGGGGTGCGTTGAAGTCCGCGTAGGTATCCCAGGTGCCGTGGAGGTCATAGCCCATCACGAAGATGTGGTCCACAATGGCGGCCACCTTCACGGCCTCGATCTGGTTTAAGTACCAGCTCCCGGCGGCGCCGGCGATAGTGAGGGCGTAGTCCTTCCCGTCCCGGCGGCCCTGCCGATCCAGCTGCTCCCGCAGCTCCTGAAGCAGCAGAGTGAAGTTCTGCTTGTCCGCCGGGCGGTGGATGGTCCCCGCCGCGCCGCCGGATACCGGGTACTCCCAGTCCAGGTCCACCCCGTCCAGGCCCTGCTCCACCACAAAGTCCACACAGCTGGCAGCGAAGCTCTCCCGCCGGGCCGCCGTGGCGGCCGCGTCGGAGAAGTACTGGGAGTCCGACCACCCGCCCACGGAGATCAGCAGCTTGAGATGCTGGTTCTGCTGGCGCAGCTTCCGCAGGGCGGCCAGGTTCTTTTGGTCATGGGCTGGATTCTCCAGAGCAATGGTGAGGGTATCTGGGTCGATCTGGGCAAAGGCGTAGTTGATCTGAGTCAGATGCTCCGCCGGGATTTGGTCAGGGGTGAAGCCCTGGTAGGCCGCCCATCCGGCGTAGTAGCCCACCGCCTCTCCTCCGGCGGAATATGTACGCTCTTCCGCCTCCGTGGGGGTACCCAACAGCAGGGCCGCCATACACAGGACGGCCAGCGCGGCGGCGGTTCGTCTGATGAAATTTCGCAAGGGAAAACGCTCCTTTTTCAGATAATCGTCACCAAAATGCGTGTGTCGTCACGCCCTATTTTACCGGAACGGGCTGCGGGCCTCAAGGCACAAATGCTGGGAGCACGGCCAGAAAACAGCAGCGCGGCAGACCCTCTCGGGTCTGCCGCGCCGGCACTTCCAGTTATGGCTTTGTTTATACGGAGACTGTCTGAGGCTCCGCCCCGCTCTGCGGGGTCTCTGCGGGCGCCGGAGTCTCCCGGGCACTCTGGTCGGCAGTCTTCTCCGCCAGCCGCTCCCGGGCCACCGCCAGCATCAGCTTGATGCGGTTCTCCTGATTCACCCGGGTGGCGCTGGGATCGTAGTCGATGGGGGTGATGTTGGCCTGGGGGTACAGCTCCCGGATCTTGTTGATCATCCCCTTGCCGCAGATGTGGTTGGGCAGGCAGCCGAAGGGCTGGGCGCAGACGATGTTCTCGTACCCGGCCCGCACCAGCTCGATCATCTCGGCGGTGAGGAGCCAGCCCTCACCCATTTTGTTGCCGGTGGAGATGACGCCGTCCGTCAGCTTCACCAGCTCCCGGAAGGGCAGGGGCGCGTGGAAGCCGTTGTCCTTCAGGACCCGGATCATCACCTTCTCCATGCCCTCGATGTAGTCCAGGATTACGCTTGACACATGCTTTTCCAGGAAGGTGCCGCCATACAGCCGGGCGGTTTCGGAGGGGTTGTAGGCGCAGTACTGCACAAAGCCCATCAGGCCCGGCAGGTTCACCTCGCAGTCCTGGGAGGCCAGGAACTTCTCCAGGTCATTGTTGCCCAGGGGGGAGTATTTCACGTAGATCTCCCCTACCACGCCCACCTTCACCTTGGGTACCCGGCGAACGGGAATGGCGGCGAACTCTGCGGCGATCTTGGGCATGGCGGCCTTGATCTCCCGGCCGGACCAGCCCTTGTCCTCCATGACCCAGCCGCAGATGGTGTCCAGCCACTTCTCCTGCAAAGCGGCCGCGTCCCCCTTGTGGGTCTCATAGGGCTCCGTCTGGGCCTTCAGGGCCACCAGCAGGTCGCCGTAGTAGATGCAGGCCAGGAGCTTGCGCATCAGGGGCAGGGTCATGGGGAAGCCGGAGTCCTTCTCCAATCCGGAGAAGTTCAGGCTCATCACCGGAACCTGGCCGTAGCCTGCCTTCACCAGGGCCTTGCGCAGCAGGTGGATGTAGTTGGAGGCCCGGCAGCCGCCGCCAGTCTGGGTGATAATCAGGGCGGTGTGGTCTAGATCGTACTTCCCGGAGCCCAGGGCGTCCAGGAACTGGCCGATGACCAGCAGGGCGGGATAGCAGGTGTCGTTGTGGACGTATTTCAATCCCAGCTCGCTGACCTGGCTGCCGCAGTTCTCCAGCAGCTCGCAGGTGTAGCCGGCCTGCCGCATGACGGCCGCCAGGATGCGGAACTGCACCGGGGCCATGTTGGGAATCAGGATCTTATGGGTCTTTTTCATTTCAGGGGTGAACTTGGGGTAATTCTGGAATTCCAGCTCCATGTCTCACGCCTCCTTTCTGGCAGTTTCCCGGGCCTCGTCCTGCTCATCCAGGGCAGCGAACAGGCTCCGCAGCCGGATGCGGACAGCGCCCAGGTTGGTGATCTCGTCGATCTTCAGCTGGGTGTACAACTTGCCACCCGCCTGCAGGATCTCCCGTGTCTCGTCGGAGGTGATGGCGTCCACGCCGCAGCCGAAGGAGACCAACTGCACCAGGTCCATATCCCGCTGGGTGCAGCAGTAGCGGGCCGCCGCGTAGAGACGGGCGTGGTAGGTCCACTGGTTCAGCACCGTGGTGGGGAATTTCTCCACCCGGTTGGAGATGGAGTCCTCCGTGATGACCGCGGCGCCGGCGCGGGTAATCAGAGTGTCGATGCCGTGGTTGACCTCCGGGTCCACGTGATAGGGCCGGCCTGCCAGCACGATGATCCGGCGGCCCTCTGCCCGGGCCTGGTCGATGATCCGCTCTCCCTCCTTGCGGATGAGGGACATGTGGTGGGCGTACTCGGCGTAGGCGGCGTCGGTTGCCTCCTTCACCTCGCCCTTGGTGATGTCCGGGAAGTAGCTGCGCAGGATGGTGAAGATCTTTTTGGTGAAGTCCTTGGGCCGGTGGAGGCCCACATAGTCATAGATGAACTTGGTCTGCTGGACCTCTGGGCAGTTGCCGGCGATGACCTCCGGATAGTAGGCCACCACAGGGCAGTTGTAGTGGTTGTCCCCCAGCCCCTCATCCAGATTGTAGGTCATGCAGGGGTAGAAGATCGCGTCCAGGCCAAGCTTTGCGAGGAACTGAATATGACCGTGGGCCAACTTGGCGGGGAAGCAGGCGGTGTCGCTGGGGATGGTGCCCTGCCCCTTCAGATACAGGTCCCGGCTGGAGAAGGGGCTGTGGTACACCGCGAAGCCCAGCTTGGTGAAGAAGGTGTGCCAGAAGGGCAGCAGCTCCCACATATTCAGGCACAGGGGCAGCCCGATCTTGCCCCGCCTGCCGGGGACGGGCTTGTAGCCCAGGATCAGCTTGCGCTTGTATTCGTAGAGGTTCCGCTCCCCGGTGTCCGCCTTGCCGGTGACGGGCCGGTCGCAGCGATTGCCGCTGATGAAGGTGGCCCCGTCGGCGAAGGTGTTGATGGTCAGCTGGCAGTTGTTGCCGCACAGGCCGCACACCCGGCTCTCCGTCTCCTGGCGGAAGTCCGCCAGCTCCTGACGGTTCAAAAGCGTACTGGTCTGATCCGCCCGGGCCTTTCCCCGGCCGAACAGGGCGGCGCCGTAGGCGCCCATGAGGCCAGCGATATTGGGTCGGATAACCTCTACGCCCATCTCCTTCTCAAAAGCCCGCAGCACCGCCTCGTTGTAGAAGGTGCCGCCCTGGACCACGATGTTCCGGCCCAGCTCCTCGGGAGAGGAGGCCCGGATGACCTTGTAGATGGCGTTGCGCACCACGGACATGGAGAGGCCGGCGGAGATGTTCTCAATGGTGGCGCCGTCCTTCTGGGCCTGCTTCACGCTGGAGTTCATGAACACAGTGCAGCGGCTGCCCAGGTCCACAGGCCGCTCGGCAAACAGGCCCAGCTGGGCAAACTCTTTCACGTCGTACCCCAGCGCCTGGGCGAAGGTCTGCAGGAAGCTGCCGCAGCCGGAGGAGCATGCCTCGTTCAGGAAGATGTTGCTGATGGCGCCGTCCTCGATCTTGAAGCATTTCATGTCCTGGCCGCCGATGTCGATGATGAAGTCCACATTGGGCAGGAAGTGGCGGGCGGCGGTGAAGTGGGCCACCGTCTCCACCACGCCGTAGTCCGCGTGGAAGGCGTTTTTCGCCAGATCCTCTCCGTAGCCGGTGGTGGTGACGGACGCCACATGGAGGGCCGGATGCTCGTCATAGAGCTCCTGCAGCACCTGCCGGATGAGGGGCACCGGGTTGCCCAGGTTGGGCCGGTAGTCGGAGAAGAGGATGCGGGCGTCCTGGTCGATGACCACCAGCTTCACGGTAGTGGAGCCGGAGTCGACGCCGATGTGCACCGGGGCGGCGTAGTCCGCGCCGAAGGGCACCTGGGGCACCGTGGCCTTGGCGTGCCGGGCCCGGAACGCCTCATACTCCTCACGGCTGCTGAACAGGGGCGGCAGGGAGCGGTAGGTCTCCGCCGCGCCGTGCTTCTGCAGGTCGTCCGCCACCTGGTTCAGGTCGAATTCCTGGTCGGAATAGAAGGCTGCGCCCAGGGCCACGTACAGCAGGCTGTTCTCCGGACAGGTGCCCTGGACCCCCAGGGTGTGGTCAAAGCTCTCCCGCAGGACTCGGGAGAAGGTCAGGGGCCCGCCCAGGTACAGGACGTTACCCTTGATGGGCCGGCCCTGGGCCAGCCCGGCAATGGTCTGGTTCACCACCGCCTGATAGATGCTGGCGGAAATATCCTCCGCCTTGGCGCCCTGGTTGATGAGGGGCTGCACATCGCTCTTGGCGAACACGCCGCAGCGGGAGGCGATGGTGTACGTCTTCTCCGCCCGCTGGGCAGCGGCGTCCATCTCGTCGGCGCTCATTTTCAGCAGCGTCGCCATCTGGTCGATGAAGGCGCCGGTGCCGCCGGCGCAGGAGCCGTTCATCCGCACCTCCATGCCGCCGGTGAGGAACAGGATTTTGGCGTCCTCACCGCCCAGCTCGATGATGCAGTCCGTCCCCGGGGCCAGCTTGTTGGCCGCCACGCGGGTGGCAAACACCTCCTGCACGAATGGGACCTGCACGCTCTCCGCCATGCCCATGCCGGCAGAGCCGGAGATGGCCAGATCCGCTTTTGCGCCGTGCTGATCCGCCACCCGGCGCAGCAGCTCCTCCGACTTTTCCAGAATATGGCTGTAATGCCGCTCGTATGTACTGTATACCAGATTATCCGCATCGTCCAGCACCACGCATTTGATGGTGGTGGATCCTACGTCAAGTCCAACTTTCAACTCTGCTTCCTCCTTCTGGGAAAACGGTTGCGTCAGAGTTTTCAACAGCTAACCGCATGATACCACATTAGTTGACATCATACACTTTTTCCATGGGATGTTCAATCGGCAATATTCTGAAAGACTGTTAATTTTTCGTTAAGAAACTTGGTTGGGAAAGGGGCTTGGCCTTTTCTCTCTTCTATGCTATACTGGTTCCATCTCAGAACCAAAGAGAGGCATTTTCGACATGGAACGCGTTTTGCTGCACACCTGCTGCGCCCCTTGTTCCCTCAGCTGCATCGACCCTCTGCGAAGCGAGGGCATCGAGCCGGTGGCGTTTTGGTACAACCCCAACATCCACCCCTGGAAGGAGTATCAGGCCCGGCGGGACTGCCTGCTGGCGTATGCCCCCACCATCGGCATGGAGGTCCGGGTACAGGAGGACTACGGTCTGAAGGACTTTGTCCGCCATGTGGCGGGAGACATCGACCACCGCTGCGCCTACTGCTACGAACACCGGCTGGAGGGCACGGCGAAGTATGCGGCAGAGCACGGCTTTGCCGCCTTCACCTCCACCCTGCTGGCCAGCACCTATCAGAATCACGAGGCCATCGCCGCCGCAGCGGAGATGTATGCCCGGCAGTACGGGGTGGAATTTCTCTACCGGGACTTCCGGTCAAACTTCCGGGCCGGCAACCAGCGGGCCCGGGAGCTGGGGTTCTATATGCAGAAGTACTGCGGCTGCGTCTTTTCCGAGGCGGACCGCTATCAGAAGCAGATCGACCGGGACCGGGCAAAATTTGACGCGGAGGAGGCGGCCCGACAGGGCTGACGAGCTTCCCTTCGATGCGCAAAAAAGACCTGCACGGCAGCTGCCGCGCAGGTCTTTTTTGCCATTTGAGACGCAGGGATTCAGAATTTGCGGATATCGTCCAGCGACACGATGAACACCGCCGCACCGCCGGCCATGACCTCCATGGGTACCGGCGGCACCGCGGACATCTCCCCGTGGGGCATGGTCACGCTCTGGTACACAGTCTCCTTCCGGTGTCCCGCATACTTCTGCAGGACGTCCAGGGCCTCTTCCAGCCGATCCTCCTCCACGCCGATCATCACCGTGGTGCTCTTTTTCTTCAAAAAGCCGCCGGTGGAGCTCAGCACCGTCACCATGAAGCCGCGCTCATTCAGGTTGCGGATGGTGTTGTCGGAATCACTTCCCTGTAAAACGGCCAGCACCAGCTTGCTCTTTTTCTCCATATTGTTCACCTCCCATGTTCCAACGCGTTGGGCACGTCGTTCCTCCTTATTTTACCTCTCGTGCGAAAAATTGCAAGCGTTCTTTTCCACCCGGCGGCAGACTCATGCCTTCCGGCGGAAGATGGGAACGCCATCCTTCCAGGTCTCCAGTACCCGAATATCCCGGAGCTCCTCCTGCGGCACCGCCAGGGGGTCCCGGTCCAGAATCACCAGATCCGCCTGCTTCCCCGGCGCCAGGGTGCCCTTGTCCGTCTCCTCAAAATACTGGTATGCAGCGTGGACCGTCACCGCCTCCAGGGCCGTCCGGACGTCCACCCGCTCTTCCCGGCCCAGGACGCGGCCCTGCCGGGTCACCCGGTTCACGGCACACCACACCGTCTCCAGCATATCGGGCCGGATCACCGGCGCATCCTGATGGAATGTGAAGGGGATCCCCTGCTCCGCCGCCGAGCCTGCGGGACTGATGGCCTCCGCCCGGCCGGGTCCCAGATTTTCCAGATGGACATCCCCCCAGTGGTACACGTGGGCCACGAAGAAAGAGGGGATCACCCCCAGCCGCTTCACCTCCGGCAGTTGGTCCCTGCCCAGCAGCTGGGCGTGGATCATCACCGGCCGCAGTGCCGCCAGATCCACGCCTTCCCGCGCCGCCGCATCCAGCGCCGCCAGATACTGGGCGCAGGCGGCATCCCCGTTGCAGTGGGCCAGCAGCTGCATCCCATCTGTCCCGGCCCGGCGGACCATGCCCAGCACCTCTGCGTCCGTCAGGGTGCCGTAGCCCCGGTATTCCTGCTCCCCCTGATAGGGCCGCCGCAGCCAGGCGGTACGTCCCTGGGGAGATCCGTCCAGAAACATCTTGTACCCGCCCAGCTTGAAGCGCCGGTGATATTGCCGGACACTCTCCGGAAATGCCTGCCGGGCCGCCTCCGCTCCCTCCGGATCTCCGTAGGCAACCACATCCAGCTTCAGGGACCCGTCCGCCAGCAGGGCCTGATACAGGGGTACCAGCTCCCGGCGCAGCAGCCCTTCCTGCACGGTGGTGATTCCGTAGGAGGCGTACAGGTCCTGGGCCTTCCGGTAGGCCGCCAGAAACGACTCCAGCGGCCTCATGGGCACCCGCTTCTGGAACTCCAGAAAGGCGTTTTCCTCCATGTAGCCGGTGAGGGTGCCGTTCTCCCGTCCGATGACGCCTCCGGCGGGGGCAGGCGTCTGCGCAGTGACACCCAGCCGCTCCAGCGCCGCGGTGTTGAACACGCCCATGTGGCCGGACTGGTGGCAGATCACCACCGGGTTGTCCGGCGCCGCCGCATCCAGGCAGAGCCGATCCGGGTGGCGCCGCTCCGAGAGCAGGTTGTGGTCGTACCCCTGTGCCGTTACCCACTGCCCGGCAGGGATGCGCTCCCGCTGGATGTAGTCCCGGATCCGGTCCTGCATGTCCGCCCAGGAGGTGCAGCCCTCCAAAGACACCTGCAGAAACTGGTTGGCCACCGCCGTAAAGTGGCTGTGGGCGTCCAGAAACGCCGGCAGCAGCGTCCTGCCTGCCAGATCCACCCGGTGGACGTCGATTCCCGTCTGGTCCTCCACCGTCGTCCTGCCCCCCACGGCGGCGATCCGGCCGTTGCGCACCAACAGGGCCTGGGCATCAGGGCTGTTCCGCTCCAGAGTGCGGATGGTGCCGTTTTCAAAGAGAATGTCCATGCGATTCCTCCTTTTCTCCCAGTTTACCGCGGCAGGGCGCGTCCCATACCCCGGCGTGAAACTCCAAGTATAGGACAGTATGCCGCGAAAAGGCGTGAGCCCTGCTGCACATGAAGCTGCGGCATATCTGAACGCCTTCCCCGCATCTGTATGGCAAAACAGGCCGCCCTTCCGGACGGCCCGCTGGCTCAGTTCTTCAGGCTGTGGAGGGGCGCCGGGATGCGGCCGCCCCGGGCGATAAAGTCCGCGCTGGACTCCGGGTGCACCGGCATCACCGGGGCGCTGCCCAGGAGGCCGCCCATCTCGATCCGGTCCCCCACGGTCTTGCCGGGGGCGGGCAGCAGCCGGACGGCGGTGGTCTTGTTGTTCACCATGCCGATGGCCGCCTCGTCTGCAATGATGGCGGAGATGGTCTCTGCCGGGGTGTCGCCGGGGACGGCGATCATGTCCAGGCCCACGGAGCAGACGCAGGTCATGGCCTCCAGCTTGTCCAGGCAGAGGGTCCCTGCCTCTGCGGCGGCGATCATGCCCTCGTCCTCGCTGACGGGGATGAAGGCGCCGGAGAGGCCGCCCACAGAGGAGGACGCCATGACGCCGCCCTTCTTCACCGCGTCGTTCAACAGGGCCAGCGCCGCCGTAGTGCCGTGGGTGCCGCAGACCTCCAGGCCCATCTCCTCCAGAATGCGGGCCACGCTGTCTCCGATGGCCGGGGTAGGCGCCAGGGAGAGATCCACGATGCCGAAGGGCGTGTCCAGCCGACGGCTGGCCTCCTGGGCCACCAACTGGCCCATGCGGGTCACCCGGAAAGCGGTCTTCTTCACGGTCTCCGCCACCACGTCAAAGGGCTGGCCCTTCACCGCTTTCAAAGCAGTACACACTACGCCGGGGCCGGAGACGCCCACGTTGATGACCTTCTCCGCCTCTCCCACGCCGTGGAAGGCGCCGGCCATAAAGGGGTTGTCCTCCACGGCATTGCAGAACACCACCAGCTTGGCGCAGCCCAGGCCATCCCGGTCCGCCGTGGCGGCAGCGGTATCCTTGACGATGCGGCCCATCAGGGCCACCGCGTCCATATTGATGCCCGCCCGGGTGGACCCCACGTTGACGGAGGAACAGACCAGTTCTGTCCGGGCCAGAGCCTCCGGAATGGAGCGGATCAGCTTCTCGTCCGCCTCTGTCATGCCCTTCTGCACCAGGGCGGAGTAGCCGCCGATAAAGTTGACGCCGCAGGTCTGGGCCGCCCGGTCCAGGGCCAGGGCAAAGGGCACGCAGTCCTCCGTCTCGCTGGCCCCGGCCACCAGGGCCATGGGAGTGACGGAAATGCGCTTGTTCACGATGGGGATGCCGAACTCCCGCTCGATGTCCTCGCCGGTCTTGACCAGCTTCTCCGCATACCGGGTGATCTTGTCGTAGATCTTCTCACAGGCCCGCTTCGGGTCCGGGTCACAGCAGCTCAGCAGGGAGATGCCCATGGTGATGGTGCGGATGTCCAGGTGCTGCTGGTCGATCATCTCAATGGTAGATAAAATTTCCTTCTGGTTCAGCATAACGTATCTCCCAACGTATAAATTCTCTGTCAAAGGGACTCCGGAAACGGGTAAAAGAGGCTAGGGGAAAACCTCCGGTTTTCCCCAGTTCTTTTACCTCCGGCAAAAGAAGAATATCAAATCATTTTCGGTAGGGCGTGTACCTGCCGAAAATTCCTTGACCCAGCCGCCGGGGACGGCGTCCCCAGTGACCAACGTCTCACTGGGGAGGGGGAATCTAAAGGGTGGGCGCAGCTCCCTCTTGAAGTCAGATGCGATGCATGGCATCAAATATCTCCTCCCGCTGGATGCGGATAGAGATCTCCATCTTCTGCCCCAACTGCTCCAGCAGGTCCCGCAGCTCGCCCACGGAGACCTTGGCCGCTCCCACGTCCACGGCCATGACCATGGTGAAGGAGCCCTGGAGGATCGTCTGGGAGATGTCCAGGATATTGACATTGTGCTCAGCCAGCAGGGCGCAGACGGCGGCGATGATGCCTACCTTATCCTGCCCCACGACGGTGACGATGGCGTTCATAGCGAAGTTCCTCCTCATGGCCGCCCGCCGGCAAGCCCGGCGAGGCGGCATTCTCTTGTATACAGCGTCCGTATTGTACCACAGATGGGCGGGAAAGTAAATCCTCTCTCATCCCAGCGGATTGACGAATGGTCCCCAGCCCGGAGGCGTGAAGGTCAGCAGCATGTACAGCCCCGCCAGAAGCAGAGCCAGGGCTGCCCACAGCCCCGGGTGCTTTCTTCCGTCCGGGCAGAAGGCCGTGCCCGCCGCCAGCAGCACCGCCCAGACCGCCAGGCTCGCCGCGCCGTTTCCCCCGGCGGCCGCCAAGCCCCAGCACGCCGCTGTCATAGCCAGGGGCGTCAGCACCGCTGCCGGCAGATCCTGCAGCAGCGTGCGGCGCTCCCTGCCCAGCCGGCCGGTCAGCACCCAGGCGGCAAGCAGCGGCCAGAAGGCCAGCTTGCTCAACTCCCAGGGGCTGGGACACTGGGGCACGAACGCGGCAGGCAGTCCGCTTTGTGCCGTGCTGTGGAGCAGCAGCAGTGCCAGGCCGCACACCACAGCCGCCAGATACCGCAGGGCAAAACGATTGAAGGGATCTCTCATGGTTCGCCTCACCTCGCTCCACTGTATGCAGCGCGGCGGCGGAGCAGACCGGAAAACAGCACAGGGCGCGCCGGTGGGCGCGCCCTGCTGGGCTGATGCTCCAGGCGGAATCAGATCTCGCCGAAGAACTTGTCGTGGATGGCCCGGACCGCCCGGTTCACGTCCTCCTCATCCAGCAGGACGGAGACTCGGATCTCAGAAGTATTGATCATCTGAATGTTGATGCCCGCCTCATAGAGGGCCTCGAACATCCGGGCGGCCACACCGCAGTTGCTCATGAGGCCCGCGCCCACGATGGAGACCTTGCCGATGCTCTCATCCGTCTCAATGTGGTCGAACCTCAGGGTCTCTTTATGTTCCTCCAGAATCTGCTTGGATTCCTCCAGGTCCTTCTTGTGGACCGTGAAGGTGATGTCCTTGGTGTCCTCCCGGCCAATGGACTGCAGGATGACATCCACGTTGATGTTGTGCTTGCTCAGCAGGTCAAAGACCTGGAAGGCGACGCCTGGGTTGTGCTGCAGACCGATCAGGGCGACGCGGGCGATGCTGGTGTCCTTGGCGACACCGGCGATATTGGTTTTCTCCACTTTGGTGACCTCCTTGACTTTCGTGCCGGGCTTGCGCTCCAGGCTGGACACGACTTCCAAATTCACTCTGAACTTCTTGGCCAGCTCCACGCTGCGGTTGTGGAGCACCTGGGCCCCCTGCGACGCCAGTTCCAGCATCTCGTCGTAGGTGATCTCATCCAGTTTGCGGGCACTGGGGACGATGCGGGGGTCCGTGGTATACACACCGTCCACATCCGTGTAGATCTGGCACAGATCTGCACGGAAGGCCGCCGCCAGCGCCACGGCGCTGGTGTCGGACCCGCCCCGGCCCAGGGTGGTCACGTCCCCGTTGCGGTCCACGCCCTGGAAGCCGGTGACGATCACGATCCGGTGCTGGTCCAGCTCGGACTGGATACGCTCGGTGTCGATCTTCTTGATCCGGGCGTCGGAGTGGACGGAGGTAGACTGTATCCCCACCTGCCAAGCAGCCAGGGATATGCAGGGCAGGCCCATGGCCTCCAGGGCCATGGCGCACAGGGCCACAGAGATTTGCTCTCCCGTGGAGAGCAGCATATCCATCTCCCGCTTGGAGGCGTGGGGGTTGATCTCCTCCGCCTTGGCAATGAGATCGTCTGTAGTGTCTCCCTGGGCGGAGAGGACCACAATCACGTCGTTCCCCGCCAGATAGGTCTCTGCGATGATGCCGGCTACGTTGCGGATGCGCTTGGCATCTCTCACGCTGGTGCCGCCGAATTTCTGTACGATCAAGCTCATGGCATTTCCTTCTTTAAATCAGAATCAAGTCTCAAATCCCGGTTCCCGCCTGTTCCAGTATACACATCTTCCGGCGGTTTGGGGCTTATCCCAGCACCCGCAGACAGGCCAGGACGCGCAGGCCTTCGGCCTGCTTCCCTGCCTCGGCTCCGCTGATGCAGTCGGTGAGGAAGGCGGTCTCACCGCCGTCCTCGCTGAGGATCTCCACCTGGCCGAAGGCCGCGGCAGCGGCGCTGAGGCTGCCGCCGATGCGGAAGTAGTACCGGCTCCGAAGGGCCTGCGGGTCCTCAAAGCCCGCCGGGTCCGCCTCCCAGCCGATCTCCTCCCGGCGGGGGCTGGACTGAAGCGCCTCCATCACGTCCGCCACGCAGGCGGAGGCGGTAGGCAGCTCCCCGGCCCCCTGGCCGTAGAACATCACTTCGCCGGTGGCGTTTCCCCGGACCACCACCGCGTTGAACACATCGTCCACGCTGGCCAGGGGCTGCTCCTCCGGGATCAGATGGGGTGCCACATAGGCGGTACGGCCGCCGGGCAGGCGCACCGCCCGGCCCAGCAGCTTGACGCGGTAGCCCGCCCGCTGGGCGATCTTCACGTCCCGGAGAGACAGCCGGCTGATCCCCTCCATGGGCACATCCGCCGGGTCCACCTGACAGCCGAAGGCCAGATCCGCCAGGATACAGATCTTCCGCCCGGCGTCGACGCCCTCCACGTCTGCGGTGGGGTCTGCCTCCGCATAGCCCTTCTCCTGCGCCTCTTTCAGGGCGTCTGCAAAGGTGGTGCCGGCCCGGACCATCCGGGTGAGGATATAATTGGTGGTGCCGTTTAGGATGCCGTACACCTCGTCGATCCGGTTGGCAGCCATGCACTGGGTCAGGGGATGCAGCACTGGGATACCGCCGCCCACGCTGGCCTCGAACAAATAGTTCACGCCCCGCTTTTTGGCCAGGGCCAGCAGCTCTGCGCCCTTCTCCGCCACCAGCTGCTTGTTGGCGGTGACCACGTGCTTGCCGGCGTTCAGGGCCCGCTTCGTGTACTCGTAGGCCGCCTCCACGCCGCCGATGGTCTCCACCACCACCCGGATAGCATGGTCCTCCTCGATCTTCGTGAAGTCATCCGTCATCAGCTGACGGTAGGGCCCGTCCTTGAAATGCCGCACCAGAATGGTCTTCACCTGCAGGGGCTCGCCCAGCTTTCGCTCGATCTGCCGGGCGTTTTCCGCCACTACCTTGGCCACGCCGGTGCCCACCGTGCCAAGGCCCATAATCGCAATCTGTATCATGCGTCCGTTTCCTCTCTCTTTATCCTGCCAGGACTTCCACCCGCACCACGCCGTCCACGGCGGCCACGTCTGCCATCAGCTTCTCCAGGGTCTCCGCCAGTCCGCTGGTCTCTGCGGAAATCGTCACCGCCGCGCAGCCGTTGGTGGGAATGCTCTGGTTGATGGTGAGGATGTTGGCCCCAGAAGTGGCAAACACGGACAGCACGCTGGAGAGCACGCCGGTGTTGTCCTTGAGCATACAGTAAAAGGTGATGATGTGCTCCGCCTTCATATCGTTGAACGGCTGCACCGCATCCTTGTACTTGTAGAACGCGCTGCGGCTGATCCCCACCTGCTTCGTGGCAGCGCCCACGGTGTCCGCCTCGCCGGTCTGCATCATCCGCTTGGCCTCCGCCACCTTCACGAAGATCTCCGGCAGGGCGTTCGCGGCCACAATGTAATACTTGATCTCTCTCGCCATCTCGTCCGCCTCCTATGGCCATTTGTCTTTACACGCAAAGCATCTTACCATATTTCCGTAGGCAATGCAACCAAATTCGCCGAAATTCTTTTGACGAAAACAGGAAAAGTTCCCCCGGTTTTCTCCCCCTCACCTGAGCAGAATGCCGGATAGAAACAGGCGCCCCGGTTTTCACCGGGGCGCCTGTTTCCTGATCTCAGCCGATTCACTTCTCCGCCTGGAATACGGCCTTCATACCCTTATAGGTCTCGTAGCAGTCCAGCTTGGACACCGTCTCAAAGGGCGCGTGCATGGACAGGACCGGCACGCCCGCGTCCAGCGTGGTGATGTTCCGGTTGGCCATATACATGGCCACAGTGCCGCCGCCGCCGGCGTCCACCTTGCCCAGCTCTGCGATCTGCCAGATGACCCCCGCCTCGTCAAAGACGTTGCGGACATAGGCCACGGTCTCCGCGTCCGCGTCGGAGGCACCAGACTTGCCCCGGGCGCCGGTGTACTTGCACAGGCCGATGCCGTAGTTCAGATAGGCGGCGTTGCGCTTCTCATACACGTCGGAGAAGTTAGGGTCGTAGGCCGCCGTCACGTCGGCGCTGAGGCAGAAGGACTTCTCGAAACACACCCGCACAGCCGCGCCCTGGCTCTCGCACAGGTCCTCCATAAATGTGTCGAAAGCGGCGGACTGCATGCCCGTCACACCGTCGGAGCCGATCTCCTCCTTATCCGCCAGAACGCACACCGCCGTCTTGGCAGGGGTCCCCTCCAGATCCAGCAGGGCCCGCAGGGCGGCGTAGGCACACACCCGGTCATCATGGCCGTAGGCGCCGATCATGCTGCGATCCAGGCCGATGTCCGTGGCCTTTACCGCCGGCACCGCCTCCAGCTCCGCGGAGGTGAAGTCATCCTCTGTGATGCCGTACTTTTCGTTCAGCAGCTTCATCACCGCCAGCTTCACACGGCCGGACTCCTCCGCGTCCCCGATCGGCTCGCTGCCCAGCAGCAGGTTCAGGGTCTCAGCGGGAATGGCCTCCGCCAGCGGCTTCTTGTTCTGCTCCGCGCCCAGGTGGGGCAACAGGTCCGTGATCACCAGCCGGGGATCGTCCGCGCCCCCGCCGATGTTCACCTGTACGCTGGCGCCGTCCCGCAGGGCCACCACACCGTGGAGCTCCAGGGGAATGGTAACCCACTGGTACTTGCGGATACCGCCGTAATAGTGGGTCTTGAAATAGGCCAGTTCCCCGTCCTCATACAGGGGGTTGGGCTTCAGGTCCAGCCGGGGGGAGTCTATGTGGGCGGCAGCGATCTGAACACCCTCCGCCAACGGCTTCTCCCCGATGTGGGCCAGCAGCACGCTCTTGCCCCGGTTGCAGAGATAGACCTTGTCTCCCGGCTTCACCGCCGCGCCTCGGACATAGGGCCGGTAGCCGGCCTGCTCTGCCAGGCGGACAACCTCCCCTGCGCAGAGCCGCTCGGTCTTGCTAGTGTCCAGAAATGCCTTGTAGTCCGTGCAGTACGATTCCATGGCGCTCCGCTCCGCCGCGTCCATCCGGTCGAAGCCGTTGCGGCGGCAGGAGAGCAGCTGCTCCTTCAGCGCCTTAAATTCCTTGCTTTCCATGTGCTTTTTCCTCCTTGATGGTGTCGATCAGCCGCTGGAAAAACTCCCGGGCCTCCATTTCAAAGGCCGCGGCGGTATCGGCGGCGTTATTCAGCTCACAGTCGCACTTGCCCCGGTAGTACTCGTCCGGCTGCTGGGCGGAGATCCGCAGGCGGGCGTACTGCTCTGTGATGTTGTCCCGGGCCATGATCCGCCGGACCCGCAGTTCCAAAGGCGCGGTGACGGCTATCGTCCGGTCGCACAGCTGGTCCAGCCCGCCCTCCAGCAGGTTGATGGCATCGATGGCGAAGATCTTGCTCTCCGACGCTGCCAAGCGCCGCCGCACCTCCGGCACCAGATGGCGGGCCACAATGCCGTTGAGCTGCTCCAGCCGGTCCTTGTGGGAGAAGACCTCCTGTCCCAGCTTGCGCCGGTCCAGTTGGCCGGCTGCGTCAAACGCGCCGGGGAAGGAGACACCGATCTCATCCCGCAGGGGAGCGCAGGTCTCCAGCATCTCATGGTACAGGGCGTCGCAGTCGATGACCTCGCCCCCCAGGGAGCGGATGGCCCGCAGGGCGCTGGACTTGCCCGCGCCGGTGCCGCCGGTGAGGCCCAGCACCACCCGCTCACTGTCCGCCTCCACCACATGGAAGCCGGCGGCCTTTCTCAGCCGGTTGCCGATGGCCAGACCCAATCCCCGGTTGTCCGGGCACTGGGCGAAGATCTCCGTCACATCGCTGGTGTCAAAGGTCCGCAGGGCGTCGAACACCCGCTGGGCCTGGACCAGCTTGTCGCCTACAGGCCCCAGGGTGTGGACCTCCTGCTCCCGGAACAGGTCCACAAACTCCTCGAAGCAAATGACGCCGGAGGTGGGCCCCACCCGCCGCAGGATCTCCTGGGCGGACTTCTCCGGCGCGCCGGTGATGACGGTGACCGGCGCCTTGGGGGCGTAGTGGCGGTACTTCATGCCGGGGGCCTTGGGCTTCTCGCCCTCCGCCAGGGCGCCGTTGACGGCCTTGTCCACATCGATCTTGCCGATGAGCCGCTCCAGGTCCTCCAGGGGCAGTCCGCCGGGACGCAGCAGCCTGGGCGGGTCGCAGGTCAGGTCCAGAATCGTGGACTCCACACCCACCGCACAGGGACCGCCGTCCACCACGCCGCTGATCCGGCCGTCCATATCCTCCAGCACGTCCTGGGCAGTCGTGCAGCTGGGCCGGCCGGAGAGGTTGGCGCTGGGGGCCGCGATGGGGATGCCCGCCTCCCGGATGATCGCCAGCGTCACCGGGTGGTTGGGGCAGCGCACCGCCACCGTGTCCAGCCCGGCGGTGGTCTCGTCCGGGATGATGGGCCGCCGCTTCAGGATCATAGTCAGGGGGCCGGGCCAGAATTTCCGGGCCAGCACATAGGCCAGGGGCGGCACGTCGGCGCAGTAGCGGGGCAGCCACTGGGCGCCGGTCACATGGATGATGAGGGGATTGTCCTGGGGCCGGCCCTTGGCCTCAAAGATCCGCTTCACCGCGGTGCCGTCCAGAGCGTTGGCCCCCAGGCCGTACACCGTCTCCGTGGGGATGCCCACCAGGCCGCCGTCCCGCAGGATCTTGGCCGCTGCGCCGATCTTGTCCTCGATCTCCTTCTGCTGACCCTTGGTGTCCCGCAGGTCAAAATATCGTGTCTGCATATCTCTTCGCCTCTATCTCTCTTCGCCGGAGATCTCCCCGGCCTTATTGCTTACTCTTTCTGCGTCTCCAAAGGGCTCCGCGGCGTCCTGGCAGGCTGCCGGAAGTGCAGCCCCTCCACGGCGCCGCTCTATCCGGGCCGCCGTACAGCTCTGTTTTATGGTTCCCCGCCGCCGTTCTTCAGCTTCTCCGCCTGGTCGGCGGTCACCAGGGCGTCGATGAGCTCATCCAGTTCCCCGTCCAGGACTGCGTCGATCCGGTACAGCGTCAGGCCGATCCGGTGATCCGTCACCCGGCCCTGGGGGAAGTTGTAGGTGCGGATCTTCTCGCTGCGGTCGCCGCTGCCCACCTGACTCTTCCGCTCTCTGGCGATGTCGGCATCCTGCTTTTCCCGCTCGATCTCATACAATCTTGACGCCAAAAGGCGCATGGCCTTGTCCCGGTTCTGGAACTGGCTGCGCTCCTGCTGGCATTCCACTACCAGGCCGGTGGGCCGGTGGATCAGCCGCACGGCGGAGGACGTCTTGTTCACATGCTGGCCACCCGCGCCGCTGGCCCGGTAGACCTGCATCTCGATGTCCGCAGGGTCCAGCTTCACGTCCACCCCTTCCGCCTCCGGCAGCACGGCCACCGTGGCGGCGGAGGTCTGGATGCGGCCATTGGACTCCGTCACCGGCACCCGCTGGACCCGGTGGACGCCGCTCTCGAATTTCAGCCGGGACCAGGCGCCCTCGCCCTCGATAAGGACGCTGCACTCCTTCACGCCCCCCAGCTCCGTCTCGTTCAGCTCCACGGTGTCGGTCCTCCAGCCCCGGGCGGCAGCGTACATGGTGTACATCCGCAGCAGCGACGCGGCGAACAGCGCCGCCTCCTCGCCGCCGGTACCCGCCCGGATCTCCAGGATCACGTTCTTCCGGTCATTGGGATCCTTGGGCAGCAGCAGGAGCTTCAGCTCCTGCCGCAGCCGCTCCATCTCTTCCCGTGCGGCGGTCAGCTCCTCCTGGGCCAACTCCCGCATCTCCGGGTCAGAGAGCAGCTCCTCCGCCGCGGCTCGGTCCGCCTCCGCCTGCCGGTATGCCTGGTACGCCTCTGCCACCGGAGTCAGGTCCTTCAGCTCCCGATTCACAGTCTTCAGCCGCTCCGCGTCACCGTAGACAGACGGGTCCGCCAGCTGGGCCTGCAGATCTTCATACCGCAGGGCCAGCTCCTTCAGTTTTTCCAGCATGGGGCATCTCCTCTCCCGTTGATTTCAGAAAAGGGTCTGCCGCTACTGCCCCTCCAGAAAGGCCCGGACTTGGCGGAGAAACTCCTCCTGCCAGAATGCCCAGCCCACGTCCCCGCTTCGCAGGGACACCGCCGCCAGATGACCGGCGGGCACACAGAGATCCATCTGGCGATAGACCTCCTGGTACTGGGAGCCGCTGCTGCGGGTCAGCACATAGGCCGCGTTGCGGATCTCCCCGCCCCGGTCTTTCAGAAACGACCGCATGACGGCACTGGATCGCCCGGCCCACACCGGTGTGCCCAGAATCACCAAGCGGTAGTCCCCCAGGGGACGGGCTGTCTCCAACGGGGCCACGGGGCGGGTGTCTTTGCGCATGGCGTCCAGCCCACAGCGCAGCCAGCCCCGCCAGCCGCTCCGGTCCGCGTTGTCCCGCAGCTCCGCCAGCTCCGCGTCCAGGGCGGCGGCAATCTCCTCCATGGCCTTCTTGGTGTTCCCCGTCCGGGAGTAATAGATACATAAGATATCGCTCATTTGGTTCCTCCGTATCCGCTCAGTCAAACAGAAAGGTCTTTACCATGGCAAAGGCCTCCCGCAGGGTGTAATTGATCTCCAAATGAACCCAGGGCAGCGGCGCTGGGATCCCGGCCACGTCTCCGTAGCCCTCCCGGGCGGCGATCAGCTCCGCCCGGGCGATGTGAAAGTCGTTGGTGACAACAGCCACCCGTCCCTCCGCCGGGTCCACCCCCGCCTCTGTCAGCAGTTCCCAGGAAAAGGCGAAGTTCTCCGCCGTGTTGGATGCCCGGTCCTCCAGGATCAGGCGGTCTGCCTCCACACCGTACTCCGTGAGATAGTCATACATACACTGGGCCTCGCTGATCTCCTCGCCGTAGCCGGTGCCGCCGGTGAGCACTGCCGGGATGTCCGGCCACCGCTCCAGATAGTCCACGGCCTTGTCCAGCCGGGTCCGCAGGGACAGGGACGGCTCAGTGCCGTTGACCCCCGCCCCCAGGACGATGACCGCGTCTGCCGGCAGGGGCGTCATGTCGCTGCGCCCCCGGTTAATGATAAAGACCTCCAACCCCAGCAGCGCAGCCAGTCCCACCGTAAGGCAGCCATAAAAGCCCCGGTGGATCAGCCGCCAGCGGTGATTTCCGGCGGCCAGGCGATCCAGCAGCCAGGAAAGCACCAGGAGCGCCGCCAGCCCCAGCAGCAGAAAGCCGGAAAACCGGATGCCCAGGCTCCGGATCAGCACCAGAAGCAGGCCGAAAACGGCGCAGCCCGCCGCCCCGATCAGCCGGGCCTGTCCTCTTCTGCGGCCCCGGTAGACATCGTACCGGTACAGGGGCCGCTGTTTAGCCCTCTGCCTCTTCACTGAGCTGCTCCCACCTTTCGTACAGGGCGTCCAGCTCCGCCTGGGCGGCGGCCTTCTGCCCCACCAGCTCGTTCAGCTTCTCGTAGTCGCAGGCGGCGGCCTCCATGTCCGCCTCCAGGGCGGCGATGTACTCCTCCGCCTTGGCGATGTCCCGCTCACAGATGGTCAACTGCCGTCGGGCCGCCTGCTGGGCCTTGTTGCCCCGCTGGGGCCGCTCCGCAGCGGGCTTTTCCCGCTCCTTCTCCGGCTTGGGAGCGGCGGCCTTCTCCGCCTCCTCCTGGGCCTTCATCTGCCGGTATTGGGCAAAGCCGCAGGGATAATCCGTGATGGTGCCATCCGCCAGCTCCCAGATCCGGGTGGCGAAGCGGTTGATGAAGTACCGGTCATGGCTGACAAACAGCAGCGTGCCGTCGTAGGCCTCCACCGCCTCCTCGATCCACTCCCGGGAGTCGATGTCCAGATGGTTGGTGGGCTCGTCCAGAATCAGAAAGTTGATCTCGTCATCCATCAGCATGCACAGCCGCAGGCGGCTCTGCTCCCCGCCGGAGAGCACCGACACCGGCTTGAACACGTCCTCGCCCCGGAAGTCGTATGCCGCCAGCCGGTTTCGGGCCGACTGGGCCGAGAGGCCCTTTTTCGCCGCCATCATATTCTCCACCAGGTTCCAGTCTGGGTGGTCGAAGCGGACGATCTGGGGCAGGTATGCCTCCTTCACCTGGGGGCCGGTTTTGATGCGGCCGTCGTCCGGATACAGCTCCCCCACGATCATCTTGATAAGGGTGGACTTTCCGGTGCCGTTGTCGCCGATGAGGGCGATGCGCTCGCCCCCCTCCACCTTCAGGCTGATGCCCTCAAAGAGGTGCTTGTCCCCGTAGGACTTGGACACGTTCCGGATGCCCAGCACCTCGTCCCCGTGGAACTCTGCGGAGGAGAACCGGGCGTCCATCTTCCGCGCCTTGGTGGGTTTGGAGGTGGTCCGCATCCGCTCGATGCGCTTTTCCATGGAGATGGCCCGGCGGTAGGTCTTGTCCATGCCCATGAAAGCCCAGACCCGCAATTGCTCCGCCGCCTTCTCCAACTGTGCGATCTTGGCCTGCTCTTTTTCGTACTGCTTCATCCGCTCCTGGTAGCGGCGTTCCTTCTCCACGGCGTAGAAGCTGTAATTCCCGCTGTAAAACTCCGCTTTCCCGTCCTGGATCTCGATGACCCGGGTGACGGTGCGGTCCAGGAAATACCGGTCGTGGGAGATGGTGACCACCGTGCCGTGGAAAGAGCGAATGTACTCCTCCAGCCACTCGGTAGCGTGGAGGTCCAAGTGGTTGGTGGGCTCGTCCAGCAGCAGGATGTCCGTGTCCTCCAGGATGAGGCGGCCCAGGTTCACCCGGGTCTTTTCCCCGCCGGAGAGGCTGTCGAACAGCTGGGACCGCTGGCTGTCCGGAATGGACAGGCCGTTGGCGATCTTATTCACCGCCACATCCGTGTCATAGCCGCCAAATGCCTCAAACCGCTCGCTTAATGTGCCGTACCGCTTCAAAATGGCAGGGTCGCTCTCCCCGGCGGCCATCCGGGCCTCCAGGGCCCGCATCTCCTCCGCCAGGCTCTCCAGCCGGGCGAAGGCGGAGCGCAGCACGTCCTCTACTGTGCAGCCAGCGGGGTAGACGGGGATCTGGGAGATCAGGCCCACCCGCCGGCCCTGGCCCACCACGACGGTGCCCTCGTCGTAGTCCAGCTCGCCGGTCAGTATCTTGAACAGGGTGGTCTTGCCCGCGCCGTTGCGGCCCAGCAGCCCCACCCGCTCCCCCTGGTCCACCTGAAAGGTGAGGCCGTCCAGGACGTTCTTCCCCACCTCAAAGGACTTCACCAGGTTGTTCACTTGAATTTCAATCATACGCTTGTTTCAACTGCTCCACGATCCAGCCAAAGTGCATGGCGTGGGACGCCTTCACCAGCATGGCGGTGTCGGTGCCCAGCTGGTCAGTCAATTCGTGGACGGCCTCCTCCTTGGTGGCAAAATGGGTGACGGAGCCGCCGCTCTGGGCGGCGCCGTCGGCGATCTTCTCCGCCTTGGCGCCGATGGCCACCACCTCGTCGATGCCCAGCATGGCGGCCAGGGCGCCCATGTTGTAGTGGGCCTGGTCCGTCAGGTCCCCCAGTTCCCCCATGTCCCCCAGCACGGCCACCTTCCGGCCGCACTCAGTCTTGGCCAGGATCTCCAGGGCCGCAGTGACGGACTGGGGATTGGCGTTGTAGCAGTCATCCAGCACCAGCCGCCCGTCCCGCAGACGAAGCACCCGCATCCGGGATCCGGCGGGTTCATACGAAGCCGCGCCCCGGGTGATCTCCTCCGTGGAAAGGCCCAGTTCCTCTCCCACCGCCACGGCGATGGCAGCAGAGTAGGCCATGTGCTCTCCCGGCGCAGGGATGGTCAGGTGATAGGTGTCCCGGGGGGACACGACGGTGCAGGTAATTCCCGCTACGCCGTGGTCGGCCATGTCTATCACCCGGACGGCGCAGTGCTCCGACCGGCCGCAGCGGACGGTCCGGAAGGGCAGGTCCAGGGTGTTCAGCAGGGCGTCATCCCCGTTAAGGACCGCCAGTCCCTCCGGCTTCAGGTTCTCAAAAATCTCGCTCTTGGCCTTGAGGATCCCCTCCCGGCTGCCCAGATGCTCGATGTGGGCGTCACCGATGTTGGAGATGACGGCGATGTCCGGCCGCACCATCTCCCCCAAATAGCGGATCTCCCCGAAGTGGTTCATGCCGGTCTCGATCACCGCCGCCTGATGCTCCGGCCCCAGGCCCAGCAGGGTCAGGGGCGTGCCGATGTCGTTGTTGAAGTTCTCCGGTGTCTTCAGCACCCGGAGCTTCGCCCCCAGCACCGCCGCCAGCATCTCCTTTGTGGTGGTCTTGCCCACGCTGCCGGTGACCTGGACAAAGGGGATGGCGAACCGGTCCCGGTAGGCGGACGCCAGGGCCCGCAGGGCCAGCCGGGTGTCCGCCACCTGGATATAGAACTTGTCTAGCCGCAGCAGTTCCGGCCTCCGGGCGCACAAGCACCCGGCGGCTCCCGCGTCCAGGGCCCTGTCGATGAAGTCATGGCCGTCGAACCGCTCCCCCACCCAGGGCAGGAACAGGCAGCCGGGGGCAATCTTCCGGCTGTCGGTGCACACAGCGGTGACGGGGGCCGCCCCCTTCCGGGGATTCAGCCAGGTGCCGTCCACAGCGGATATGATCTCAGGAATGGTCATTGGCTGCATGCAGTTCACCCTCTTCTCTTCACGTCGCAGGAGAGCCGCACGATCTCCTCGCAGAGCTGGTTGTAGCTCATGCCCACGGCGGCGGCCTCCTTGGGGACAAAGCTGTTGGGGGTCATGCCCGGCAGGGAGTTGGCCTCCAGCACCCACAGATTTCCGTCTTTGTCCAGAATCATGTCCGTGCGGGAGTAGACCTCCAATCCCAACGCCCGGTGGGTCCGCAGGGCCAGCTCACCGGCGGCCTGCATCACCGCGGGCGGCACATCGGCCGGACAGGTCTCCACCGCCGCGCCGGCCTGGTACTTGGCCACGTAGTCAAATTCCTTTCCGGCGGGCACGGTCTCCACCGCCGGCAGCCAGCGGTCCCCCAGGACCGCCACTGTCAGCTCCCGGCCGTAGATCCGCTCCTCCGCCAGGACCTTGGCGCCGTAGCGCAGCACCTCCTCCAGGGCCCGCTTCAGCTCCGTCCGGTCCTCCGGTAAGTACACACCCAGGGACGAACCGCCCCCGATGGTCTTGATGACGCAGGGCATAGGCAGCGTCTGGGCCAGGGGCTCCGCCTCATCCAGTCCATAGGACAGCAGCCGCCACTTGGGGGTGGGAATGCCGCACGCGTCCAGAATCTGCTTGGAAACCGCCTTGTCCATGGCGACAGCGGAGGCCAGATGACCCGCGCCGGTGTAGGGCACGCCCAGTAAATCCAGGGCGGCCTGGATGCGGCCGTCCTCCCCGTCCATACCGTGGAGGCCCAGGAACACCAGGTCCGCCTTCTGGCAGATGTCCAGCACGTGGGGGCCGATGTGGCTGGGGCCCTGATCCTTCCGGCCGCGCTTCACCGTCTCCAGGTCCGGCGCCTCCACCTCGATCTTCGCGTCGGGGCACAGGCCGTCGGGCGCGTCAAACAGGGTCTCCAGGTCCGCCGGGACCTCCTCCAGCCCCAGGAACAGATCCACCAGGATGGCCCGATGGCCGTTTTCCCGCAGGGCGTGGCACACGCCGGTGCCCGTCACCAGGGAGACCGCCCGCTCTGTGGAGATTCCCCCCGCCAATACAACGATCTTCATGCTCGTTTCCAGTCCCTTCTATCTTGACTGCTCTCCGATGGGTAGTCATAATCATCCTATTTTAATGTTCCATAGTTTAGCACAAACCGCCCCCAAATACAACTGTTAAAACGCCGCAGGCCCTCCGAAAAAGCACGGGCGCTTTTTCGGAGGGCTGTTTGTTCTGCTGGAAATTCCCGGCTCAGAGGAGCCAGTCGAAGAGGCCGGCCGGTTCTCCCTCCAGCAGGGTGCCGGCGGCGGAAAGCATCTGGGCCGCGTCCGCCCGGGTGACGTTTTCTCCCATGGCGGCGCTGCCGAAGCTGCCCGCGGCGAGGACGCTGACCGCCTCCATGTTCCCCACGGCCTGGGCCGCCCAGGAGGGCACTGCCTCCCGGTCTGCGTACCAGCCGGCCAGATCCACATCCTCCACCGCCAGGACGCGGTTGAGCACGGTAGCCGCCTCATTGAAGGTGATGGGTTCGTCTCCCTGGAAGGCCACGCCCTCCGCTGTGGAGACGCCCTGAATGATGCCGTCCGCCACACCGGCCGCGGCGTAGGCCTTGGCCCAGGTGGGGATGGCCGCGTCGTCGCAGAAGCCGGTCATGGTGACGGCGGTGGGCTCGTCCCCGGCAGTCTCCATCACCAGGGCCAGAAACTCGCTGCGGGAGACGGGCTTATCCGGCTCAAAGTAGTACTGGTCTCCGATCTTGGCTCCGGTGAAAATCCCCGCCTCCGCCAGGTCCTGCGCGGCCACCGCGGCGGTGCTGTCCGCCGTGTCCGCATAGGTGACGCCGGACTTGGCCTTCTCAATGGTGACGCTCACCGTGGCAGGCTGAGACACGCGTCCGGCGCTGTCAGTGGCGGTATAGGTGAAGCTGTCGCTCCCGGTGGAATCCCCCTCCGGAGTATAGGTGAAGCTGGCGCCGTCAATCTGGACGGTGCCCTTTTTGGGCTCTTTCTCCACGGTGAAGGTCAGGTCCTCTCCCTCGCCGCCCGCGGCCAGAAACTGGGCGTGATAGGGAATGCCCCGGTAGGTGCGGATCTCCAGCGCCTGGGCCGTGGGGCTCCCCTCTGCCGGCTGGGCCTTCTCCTTGCCGCCGAACAGGGCGGCGGCGTTGACGGACAGGGTCAGGACTACCGCCAGGCACAGGGCGGCGGCGCGTTTCATCAGTTGGGTCTTCAAGGCGATCATACCTCCTGTATTGAATTGGGTGCACCGCTAGTTTCTTCCCGCCCGCCGGAAATATGCAGAAAAACACGGCCGGAGCGCACTCCGGCCGTGTTTGGGAGATCCTTCCGCTCACCCCAGGGGCCTGCCCGGACGGCGGACCACAGGGGATCGCTTTTTGATGCCGGACACCACGCCCATGGCGGCATACAGCGTCAACAGCGAGGACCCGCCGTAGCTGAAGAACGGCAGGGTCAGACCGATCACGGGCATCACAAACAGGCACATACCGATGTTCACCACAGTCTGGAAGATCAGCATGGCCGCCACACCCACACAGACATAGCAGTGGAAGGGCGTCTCAGCCCGGCGGGCTACCAGCAGCACCCGGATGATGATGGCCGCCAGCAGGGCGATCACAACAAGACAGCCGATCATCCCCAGCTCCTCCCCGCAGACACAGAAGATGAAGTCCGTGTGCCGGGCTGGCAGGGACCCCTCCCCCGCCTGAGTCTGGGTGCCCTGCATGTATCCCTGGCCGAAGAGGCCGCCGGAGCCCAGGGCCAGCAGGCCCCGGGTCTGCTGCCAGCCTGCTCCCAGGGTATCATAGGAGTGGTCAAACAGGACCCGGAAACGGTTGATCATATAGTCCGGCATCAGGCCCAGAGCCACCGAGGCGGCAATGGCTGCCCCGCTGCCGGCGAACAGCAGGACGAACCACCGCAGAGCGAAGCCTGCCACAAAGGCCATGCACAGAAAGATGAAGAAAAATGTCAGGCCGTTGCCCATATCCCCGGAAATCCCCACGTACCACCCCATCAGGGCGATGGTGTGCCCCGCCACCATCAGGGCGGAGGGGAAGGATTTCAGATCCCGCTTCACCTCCCGCAGCCACTCCAACTGCTTGGCCAGCAGCAGGGTGAAGGTGATCTTCACCACCTCCGCCGGGCCGATGCTGAAGGGGAGAAAGGGAAATTTCAGCCATGCGGTGTTGCCCGTGTTGTCCGAGACGCCAAAAGGTGTCAGCAGCAGGGCGATGAACACGACGTTGAAGGCCACAAGCCACTTCCACCGTCGCATCAGCCGCTCCAGGTCCAACATGGACATGAAGATATAGGCGCAGATGCCCAGCACCATGGCCGCCCCCTGGACGCCCACATATCGCACGATGCCGCCGATGTTCAGATACCGGGTGGCGCTGGCGATCAGCGCCATGCCGTACAGGGTGGCGGCGCAGCAGAGCCCCAGCAGCACCAGGTCGGCCTGCTGGATGAAGTCTGCCAGAATGGCTTTCAGTCGGTTCCACATGGGCGTTTCCATTTCCTCCGGCGCAGAATTTGACGAATGCAGTATACCACAAATGAAAAGATGTGTAAACGCCGCAAATTTGTTTTTACAGACTGTTCAAAATATGGTATACTGAATCGGATTTGGAAATATCACTGGAAAGGAGCGCTGCTTCGTGGAGTATATTTCCCACAGCGAGGCGGAGACGGAGGCCTTTGGTGAACGGTTGGCCGCCGCTCTCTCTCCCGGCGCCGTGGTGGCCTACCGGGGCGGTCTGGGCATGGGCAAGACCGCCTTTACCCGTGGCCTTGCCCGTGGCCTGGGATGCCGAGGTCGGGTCACCAGCCCCACCTTCACTATCGTCAACGAATATGAGGGCCCTACTCCTCTGTTCCACTTCGATATGTACCGGCTGAACGGGTCTGAGGACCTGTTCGACATCGGCTGGGAGGACTATCTCTCCCGGGGCGGCGTCTGCGCCGTGGAGTGGAGCGAGCAGGTGGCGGACGCCCTGCCGGAGGGCACGGTCTATGTGACCCTCACCCGCCATCCGGAGCACGACGGCTGGCGGAGCATCACCGTGGAAGGAGGTGCTGCACAATGAGGATCTTGGCACTGGAAACCTCCGCCAAGGCGGTCTCCGCCGCCGTGACGGAGGATGGGAAAGTCCTCTGCTCCGGCTATCAGGACACCGGCCTCACCCACAGCCGCACCCTGATGCCCATTGTGGAGGCCATGCTGAAAAACACCGGCCTGACCGTCCAGGACTGCGACGCCGTCGCTGTGGCGGCAGGCCCGGGGTCCTTCACCGGCATCCGCATCGGCGTCTCGGCTGCCAAGGGACTGGCCTTTGCCGCGGACAAGCCCTGCGCGGCCGTCTCCACCCTGGAGGCCATGGCCCGGAACGTGGCCCACATGGACGCCCTGGTGGTCTGCGCCATGGACGCCCGGCGTAGCCAGATCTACAACGCCCTCTTCACCTCCGAACATGGCCGCCTGACCCGCCGGACGCCGGATCGCGCCATCGGCCTTGCGGAGCTGGCCGAGGAGCTGCGGAGCGAGCCGCTGCCCCTGGTGATCGTGGGGGACGGCGCCGTCCTCTGTGAGAAGGCGCTGACAGAGGCGGGACTGCCCTGCCGCCTGGCACCGCCCCAACTGGTGATGCAGAACGCCATGTCCGTGGCCCTGTGCGCCGAGGACCTGGCCCGGGCGGGAAAGCTGGTCTCCGCCCAGGAATTGCTCCCGGTCTATCTCCGCCCTCCCCAGGCCCAGCGTCTGCGGCAGCCGCCCCAGATCTGAGGGAACGGTTTAGATCGTAGGGAACGGTTTACATCAAGGATATCAGAGAAAAGGAGTTTATAAGTATGAGCGGCAAAGTGCATGTGATGGACCACCCCCTGGTGGCCCACAAGCTGACCATCCTGCGGGACAAGGACACCAGCGTCAAGGATTTCCGGGAGATCGTCTCCGAGATCGGGATGCTGATTACCTATGAGGCCACCCGGGATCTGCCCCTGACCACCAAGGAGGTGGAGACCCCCATCTGCAGGACCATCGCCCCCACCCTGAAGGGCAAGAAGTTCGCTGTGGTGCCCATCCTCCGGGCGGGCCTGGGGCTGGTGGACGGTGTGCTGCGGATGGTGCCCTCCGCCCGTGTGGGCCACATCGGCATGTTCCGGGATGAGGAGACGCTGGAGCCCCATGTCTACTTCTGCAAGATGCCCAAGGACATTGCGGAGCGGGACATCATGATCGTGGATCCCATGCTGGCCACCGGCGGCAGCGCCGAGGCCGCCATCACCGAGATGAAGAAGCGGGGCTGCAAAAACATCAAGCTGATGGTTCTGCTGGCCGCGCCGGAGGGTGTGGAGCGCATCCAGAAGGCCCACCCGGACGTGGACATCTACTGCGGCGCCGTGGATGACCATCTGAACGAGCACGGCTATATTGTCCCCGGTCTGGGCGATGCCGGTGACCGGATCTTCGGGACAAAATAAGGCGCTCTCCCTTTACGTGTGTGATGCACGGCAGGCCGGTCCCGTCCGGCGGAAAGGAGCATACCATGGCCCCAGAGCAGACGAACGCCAAACGGCACGGCCCCAACCGGGCCACGACGGTGATCTGTCTGGTACTGATTCTCGCTGCCGCACTGGTCATTGCCCGCATGGTGAAATTCCGGTCACAGGTGGACGTGACACTCCCGGCGGTCCTGTGGGAGGATGGCGAGGCCACGGCCGTGAACACCACTCTGCATTTCCACGGGGAGATGGTGAAGCAGTGGGGGCAGGATGACAGCTTCAGCGGCTATCTGGAACTGGAGGACCAGCCCTTCACCTCTGAGGAAGCCAGCAAGGTCTGGCTGACCATGGCCCATGAGGGCGGCGGCCTCAACCGGGGCCTGCTCGAATACGGAAAGTTCCCCGCCCACACGTTTTTCGGGGAACTGTACACAGACCGGGAATATACGCAGTTCTTCCTGTTCCCCTTTGAGCGGGTCCCCGGCGAGGATGACGGAACGTCAACCTACGTAGCCGGCTCCTCCGTCTATGTCGCTCCGGCAGCATCTCTGGACGAGGCAAAAGCTCTGCTGGAGTCGTACGGCTTGATGGAGTCGCACGGCCTTCCGATACCGGATGAAAGCCTGCAATAAACCGCGCCAGTGTTCCAATTGCACAGATTCCAAAAGCAGCCCGGCGGATATTCCGCCGGGCTGCTTTCGTTTTCAGTCAGATTTTTCGCCACTGCGTCACAGCACATACAGATATACCGCCAGATAGTGGAAGAAAGACCCCGCCAGAATCAACAGGTGGAACAGTTCGTGGAAGGTCCACTCTGCAGAGATGTTTGGCTTCTTGACGGCGTAGAACACCGCTCCCACCGAGTAGCAGATCCCGCCCAGAGCCACCAGCGTCAGGCAGGGCTGGCCCAGAGCGGTGAAGTCCTTTGCCACAAACACCACAGACCATCCCATGATGAGATATACTGCCGTGGACAGCATCCGTGGTGCGTTGATCCACAGCATCTTCGCCAGCACCCCCGCCAGGGCCACGCCCCAGAGGATCAGGCAGAATTGTGTTCCCCTGGGCTGGGGCAGCAGCACCACGCAGAAGGGCGTGTAGCTGCCGGCAATCAGCACATAGATCATACTGTGGTCCATTTTCCGCAGCACCCGCTTCACTCCGCCGCTGGCGGCAGTGCCGGGATAGTAGTGATAGATGGCGCTGGCGGCATACAGTGCCGCCATAGACAGACAGAAGCACAGGGCCGCCGCCACCGCCGGTATGGCCGCATCCGTCCAGACGCCCCGAAGCAGATACAGCAGACCGCCCCCCAGTGCGGCCACCGCGCCGAGCGCATGGGTTTCACAGCTGATGGGGTCCTGGGCCTTTGCAAACAGTTTGCGCATGGAATGGTCTCTCCTTCTTGAAATCCGGCATCATGCCGTCCGCATCATATAATATAGTTTTCGATATTATATTAAGCGATTTCATTTTTTATTTCAAGTAGTTTTTGTAAATTTTCTGTTTCTATTCCATTCTATGCAAAAAAGCGGACGCCAAAGCGTCCGCTTTCAAGTCCCTGCAATGGCCGGGCCACAGCCGCAGCCTGCACCCGGCAGAACCACACTGGAAAAAGACCCCGCCGTTTTCATTTCAGTTCCAGTATTCGGTCTTTTCCTTCAAGCCGATGTCCGCAGCCCGGAACACGGGGTTCTTGCCGGCCCTGCGCTGCTCGGTATAGTTCCGCAGGGCTGCCGCCGCCGGACGGGAGAGGACCGCGATCACCGGAATGTTGATGAGCACCATGACGCCCATCAGCACGTCAGACAGGTTCCACACCAGATCCAGCGTGAGGCCGGCGCCCAGGAAAATCAGTCCCATGGCAATCAGGCGGAACACCGCCATGAACCGCTTGGAGGGCACGTGCCCCAGCAGATACGCCAGGGCATTGTCCACATAGTAGAGGTTTCCGATCAGAGTTGTGAAGGCAAAGAGCACCATGGCCACGGTGATAAAAACGGGACCCAGGGTGCCGAAGGAGGCGGCCAGAGCCGACTGCACATAGGGGGCGCCCTGCAGCTCCACTGCGGGCTCCACACCGGAGCACAGCAGCATGAAGGCGGTGGCGGAGCAGATCACCAGCGTGTCCAGGAAGACAGACAGCATCTGGACCAGCCCCTGCTTCACCGGATGGCTGACATTGGCAGAGGCGGCAGCGTTGGGGGCGGAGCCCACGCCGGCCTCGTTGGAAAAGAGGCCCCGCTTCACGCCCTGCATCACGGCAGAGCCGGTGAAGCCGGCGAAGATGGCTTGGAAATCGAACGCCTCGGAGAAGATCCGTCCGAACACCTGGGGAATCAGCCCCACGTTCATGACGATGACCACCAGGGCCACCAGCACGTACAGTCCGCCCATGATGGGCACCAGAGTGGAGGCGAAGGCGATGATCCGCTTGCCGCCGCCCATGACGCAGTACCCGGTCAGCAGCGCCACGATGCCGCCGATGATCCAGGGCGTCCACTCCGGGGAATAAAAGCTGTATCCGGAGAAGGTGGACTGGAGGTTGTAGGAGCAGAGCATGTTGAAGCCGCCGGCGTAGGTGGCGATGAGGCTCAGGGCAAACAGCACCGCCAGGGGACGGCTGTGGAGGGCCGCCTCAATATAATAGGCAGGGCCGCCGTAACTCTCGCCGGTCTCCGGGTTCCGGCGCTTGTAAATCTGCGCCAGCGTGGATTCGGTAAAGGCCGTGGCGCCGCCCAGCAGGGCGATGAGCCACATCCAGAACACGGCGCCGTAGCCGCCCATGCAGATGGCCACGGACACGCCGATAATGTTGCCCGTACCTACCCGGGAGGCGGTGGACACCATCAGCGCCTGGAAGGAGGACACGCTTCCCTCCTTCTCCGGCCGCTCCACCACCACGCGGATGGCCTCCCGCAGCAGCCGCAGCTGCGGGAACCGGTTCCGAATGGTGAAAAACAGTCCGGCGGCCACCAGCAGAATCACCAGCAGGTAGGTATACATCCAGTTGCTCAAATCCGCAATGATCTCTCCCAGCATGTGTGCATCTCTCTCCTTTTTAATGTTGGGGAATGGTCGGGAAATCGTTTCAATCAGCCCGAATAGAATATCAGAGCTTTTGTGCCCTTGTCAATGGAAAATCCCAAGATTTTGCAGTATTCTACGGAAAAACCGGCAAACCGCCGGCCCCGCAGTCTCTATTCCGCCGGATAGCCGCAGAGATCGCCGGGATCAGTCAGTTCAGCGTCCGGCACAAAGCCAACCGTCAGCGTGCCGTCCTTCTCCGTTTCATAAGTGATGTGCAGGAGTGCTCCGGATTCCAGCCAGGAAAGGTCCCTCACTGCCGTGGCCCGGTCATCCAGCTCCCGGATGGTCCAGGACCTGCTCCATGTTCCGCTCTCCGGGTCACAGCGTATGACGCTGAATTCTGCAGGGTCCTCCGTCAGGGAAGCAGCCCGCATCCCGTCGCCTGACCAGATCCGATAGCGGGCGGTATTTTCCGCCAGCCGGTCATCTGTCATCGCCTCCGCCGCGGGTACCAGGAAGGATCCGGAGCCGGAGGGCAGCAGAAACGCCTTCTCACTGTCGTACTGTTCTGTGCTCTCCCAGTCTGCGCCGTTGGAGAGGTATACGTCCGTGCCGTCCGTCACGATGTAGGAAAATCGTTTCTCCGTGATCTCTCCGCCGGTCCGCATCCGCCAGAGAAAGCCGCGGCCGTCATAGATGACGTCGATCAGCATGGGCCAGCTCTCATAGTAGTTCTGAAGGGTCCGCAGCTGGCAGGGGATGCCCAGGGAGACCTTCTCCAAAAATATCTCCGCCGCATCCGCATTCTCCGTTCCCGCCTCGGTAAACACCACGGCACCGCCGGCGGAGAGCTCCGCCGGGTCGCCGTACTCCGGTACCTCCTCCATGGGGCCGAAGCCGTAAGGCGTCTCTGCGGAGATGACCGCCCCCTTTGTCAGGGTGAACTCCGCCGCGGCCGTATATTCTCCGATCTCTTTGATGACGCGGAACGTACCGCCGCCGGAGAAGTCGTAGTCAAACAGGGACAGGATGCACGGAAACGCCTGCTTTTCACCGGACGGCAGGGTATACAGCATGGCATCCCATCCGGCGTTCTCAGCCAGGGGCACCTGGGTCCAGCTGCCGTCCGCCTCCCGCACATCCAGCCAATAGGGCGCCCCATACTCCAGAGATTCCCCTTCCCCCTCATAGGACAGGATGCACCACACCGTCTCCACCGACGGGTCGTAAGTCTCCCACTCCGTGGTCAGGGCGGTCCGGGGCGGGTCATCTGTTTCGTATACCGTTGTCACCGCAATGTCGCCGGAATCGCCGCATCCCGTCAGCAGCGCAAAAGCCAGCAGGCAAATCCAAAGCCGTTTCATTCTGACGCCTCCTCTTTCTCTGATTCCGTCGCTTTCTTTATTTCATTTCATGTAGACGGACCCGGTTGGGAATAAGTTCCGCCGCTTTCCGGCAAACTACACAAAATCCATCTGAAAATTTTTGAGCTTCCCTGCTTGCATTTTAGGCTGCTGTCCGGTAAAATACAAGTACAAGGGAAGAATGATAGCTGCAACGAAGTGCTGCGCGCACGGGCTGACACCTATCATTCCGGTCTTTTGGTAGGTGTTTCAAACCGACAGCGGTTTGAAGCGCCTTTTCTTTTTATCAGATATGCAAAAGACGGACAAAAGGAGGTCATTTTTATGATTTTACTGGCAAACGGCAAGGTCATCACCCGGGATCCGGAGGGCATCGGCTACCTGCCGGACGGCGGCGTGGTCACCGATGGCGGCAAGATCGTGGAGGTCGGCACCACCGCGGATCTGAAGGCCAAGTACCCCCAGGCGGAATTTGTGGACGCTCGTGGCGGCGTCATCATGCCGGGCCTTATCAATGCCCACACCCACATCTACTCCGCCCTGGCCCGGGGCCTCTCCATCGATGGGTACAACCCCACCAGCTTCTATGAGGTGCTGGACGGCCAGTGGTGGTACATTGACCGGAATCTGGACCTGGAGGCCACCAAGGCCAGCGCCCAGGCCCTGGTGATCGACTCCATCAAGCAGGGCGTCACCACCATTTTCGACCATCACGCCAGCTTCTGTGAGGTCCCCGGCTCCCTGATGCGGATCGCCGAGGTGACGAGGGAATTCGGGATGCGGGCGTGCCTGTGCTATGAGGTCAGCGACCGGGACGGGGAGGAGAAATCCCTTCAGTCCGTGCAGGAGAACAAGGACTTCATCGACTACTGCGAGCAGAACCCCTCCGATATGCTGAAGGCCATGTTCGGCGGACATGCCCTGTTCACCATCTCCGACAAGACCTTTGACCGGATGGCGGCGGCCAACAGCGGCCGGGTGGGCTATCACATCCACGTGTCCGAGGGCATGAACGACGTGTACGACTCCCTCCAGAACTACGGCCGCCGGCCCGTCCAGCGGCTCCAGGACCACGGCATCCTGGGACCCCAGACCATCCTGGGCCACTGCATCCATGTGAACACGGCGGAAATGGATATCATCAAGGCCACGGACACCATGTGCGTCAACAACCCGGAGAGCAACATGGGCAACGCCGTGGGTATCTCTCCGGTGCTGCAGCTCTACAAGAAGGGCATTCTGATCGGTCTGGGTACCGACGCCTACACCAACGACATGCTGGAGTCCATCAAGGTGGCCCTGTGCTCCCAGCGGCACAACGCCTGTATGCCCAACGTGGGCTGGTGCGAGGTGACGGACATGCTGTTCCGCAACAACGCCAAGATGGCGGAGCGCACCGGCTTCCCCACTCTGGGCGTGCTGAAGCCCGGCGCGGCGGCGGACGTGATCGTCATGGACTACAAGCCCTTCACACCGTTCTCTGATGCCAACATCGACGGGCACATGCTCTTCGGCATGACGGGGCGGCAGTGCCAGACCACCATGATTAACGGCAGAATCCTGATGAAGGACCGGGTCCTGACGGAGATCGACGAGGAGGCCGTGAATGCCCACATTCTGGAGAGCAGCAAGCGTCTGTGGGGCCGGCTGAACCACAAGGAGTATTGATGACCGGCCGATGTGCCCCTGCGGAAGCAGTGCGCATTCGTATTTCAGGAGTTATTCTGAGGAGGAAAAACTATGTCTGAGTTAATGACCCCCATTCCCTTTCGGGAATTGATGACCTGGATCACCACCGAATACCGCCGGGACGGCGCCGTGTTCGGCGTCCACAAGCCCTATAAGGCCGGCGTGAAGAAGCTGCCCATCTTCGGCGAGGCCATCGAGACCCCCTTCGGCCCCGCCGCCGGCCCCAACACCCAGCTGGCCCAGAACATCATTGCCGGCTATTTCGCCGGCGCCCGGTTCTTCGAGCTGAAGACCGTCCAGAAGATGGACGGCGCAGATCTGGCCGCCTGCATCAACCGCCCCTGCATCCTGGCGGAGGATGAGTGCTACAACTGCGAGTGGTCCACGGAGCTGTATGTCCAGCAGGCCTTTGAGGAGTATGTGAAGGCCTGGTGCGCCCTGAAGATCATGGCAAAGGTCTATGGTCTGGGCGATCCCAACGGATTCGTGTTCAACATGTCCGTGGGCTATGACCTAGCAGGCATCCAGGGTGAGAAGATCGACACCTTCCTGAACGGCATGGTGGACGCCTCCAAGACGCCCATCTTCCAGGAGTGCATCGCCGTTTTGAAGGAGTTCTTCCCGGGAGAAAGCGATTATATCGACACGATCACTCCCCATGTGTCCGGATCCGTGACGGTGTCCACCCTCCACGGCTGCCCGCCGGACGAGATCGAGCGGATCGCCAGCTACCTGCTGGAGAAGAAGCACCTGCACACCTTCGTCAAGTGCAATCCCACCATCCTGGGGTACGAGACCGCCCGGTCCATTCTGGACTCCATGGGCTATGACTATATCGCCTTCGACGATCACCACTTCAAGGAGGACCTGCAGTACGCCGACGCGGTGCCCATGTTCCACCGCCTCCAGGCCCTGGCAGACAAGGAGGGGCTGGAATTCGGCCTGAAGCTCTCCAACACCTTCCCTGTGGACGTGAAGGCCGGGGAACTGCCCAGCGAGGAGATGTACATGGCGGGCAAGTCCCTCTTCCCCCTGACCACCACCATGGCCGCCATGATGGCCAAGGAGTTTGGCGGGAAGCTGCGCCTCTCTTATGCCGGCGGTGCCGACGCCTTCAACATCGACAAGCTGTTCGCCTGCGGTATCTGGCCCATCACCATGGCCACCACCGAGCTGAAGCCCGGCGGCTACCAGCGGTTCACCCAGATCGGAGACAAGCTGGACGCTCTGGACTTCAAGCCCTTCACCGGCGTGGACGTGGTCGGCATCGAGGCCCTCTCTCTGGCGGCCCGGTCCGACAAGTACCATGTGAAAGCCATCAAGCCCCTGCCCCGCCGCAAGCTGTATGACAAGGTGCCCCTGCTGGACTGCTTCACCGCTCCCTGCAAGGGCGGCTGCCCCATCCACCAGGACATTCCGGAGTATATCGAGCTGTGCCGGAAGGGCGCGTACGCCTCCGCCCTGCGGCTCATCACCGAGAAGAACCCCCTGCCTTTCATCACGGGCACCATCTGCGCCCACAACTGCATGACCAAGTGTATGCGGAATTATTACGACGAGCCCGTGAACATCCGGGCCACCAAGCTGGTGGCGGCCGAAAAGGGCTATGACGCCTACATGTCCAAGATCACGCCTCCCGCGCCGGTGACGGACGGCCGGAAGGTGGCCGTCATCGGCGGCGGCCCCACCGGCATGTCCGCGGCGTACTTCGTGGGCCGGGCGGGCATCCCCGTGACGCTGTTTGAAAAAGCGGACCGCCTGGGCGGCATCGTCCGGCAGGTGATCCCTGCCTTCCGCATCAGCGACGAGGCCATCGACAAGGACGTGGCTCTGATGGAGAAGATGGGCGTGGAGGTAAAGCTGAACACCGAGGCCCCCTCTGTGGCAGAGCTGAAGGCACAGGGCTATACCCACATCTTCTTCGCCGTAGGCGCCTGGAAGGCCGGACGGCTGGACATCCCCGGCAACGTGGTGCCGGTCATCGGCTGGCTGCGCGACATGAAGGCGGGTAAGGACGTCTCCCTGGGCCATGTGGCCGTGGTGGGCGGCGGCAACACCGCCATGGACGCCGCCCGGGCCGCTCTGCGGGCCGGGGCCAAATCCTCTACCCTGGTGTACCGCCGGACGAAGAAGTATATGCCCGCCGATGCGGAGGAGCTGGAGATGGCCATTGCCGACGGCGTGGAGTTCCTGGAGCTGGTAGCCCCTGTGGAGCAGAAGGACGGCAAGCTGATTTGTGAGAAGATGAAGCTGGGCGACCCGGACGACAAGGGCCGCCGCAAGCCCGTCCCCACCGGCGAAATGGTGGAGATCCCCTGCGACACCGTGGTCTCCGCCGTGGGCGAGAAGGTTGAGAGCGAGGTTTTTACCCGGAACGGCATCACCGTGGACGAGAAGGGCATCCCCGCCTTCAAGACCAATCTCGAGGGCGTCTACGCCGGCGGCGACGCCATGCGCGGGCCCGCCACCGTGGTGGAGGGCATTGCCGACGCCCAGTATTTCGCCAATGCCGTCATCGGCGAGGCCCACAAGTTTGCCATCCCCGCCAAGGCCGTAGCCACCCGGGAGGAGGCCGTCGCCAAGAAGGGCGTCCTCTGCGAGAGCGCCAAGTGCGAGGGCGACCGGTGCCTGACCTGCAACGTGGTGTGCCAGGTCTGCGCCGACGTGTGCCCCAACCGGGCCAATGTGGTCATCGAGCTGCCGGACGGCCGCCAGCAGATCCTCCATGTGGACCGGATGTGCAACGAGTGCGGCAACTGCGCCGTGTTCTGCCCCTACGACTCCGCCCCCTACCGGGAGAAGTTCACCCTGTTCCTGACCCGGGAGGGCTTTGACGAGAGTGTAAACAATCAGGGCTTCCTGCCTCTGGGCGGGAAGAAGGTGCTGGTGCGCCTGGACAGCAAGGTGTTCGAGGCAGATCTGGACGCCAAGAACGACCTGCCCGCCGACATCGAGGTGTTCATCTGGACGGTGCTGACCAAGTACGCCTATCTGATGGGATAACCGAACAGACACAAAGGCAGGAGGCCGGGAGACCGGCCTCCTGTTTTTGTGTTTAGTGCTTTCCCCTGCCGGACCGCGTCCAGGTTATGGCTGCAGCGCAGATGAAATACACCCCAATATGGAGCACCAGCGCCACCAGGCCAAAGTCCGCCTCCGCCGTCAGCAGGAGAAGGACTCCCTGTGCGACGGTGTATAGCAGGGCAATGATCCGTTCCTGCCGCCTGCGGGTCTCGTCCGGCTCCCCGCCCAGCCGCCAAAACTGCCGCACCGTGCACCAGACCGCCGCCGCCAGGAAAAGGGCCAGCAGAGGCAGGTCTCTCAGCTTGCCCAGCTGGACATACCAGGCGGTCTGACCGACGCCGTACAGCCCTACCGCCACGCCCGCGGCGTACCAGGAGGAAAACTGGGAGGCCGTCTGCTCCCGTCGCCGGATAGGCGGCTGGGCCAGCAGCCAGAGCCCCGCCAAGGCCACCGCCGCCCAAAGGGCAAAGAGCCACTCTACGCCGTGAGCTTTCAGAAAACCAGCCAGGCCGGTGTAGATGCGAACCCACTCCACCCCCGCCGGAGCCTCGGAAACCACGACAGGAAAGACGGCGCTCAGAATCCCCATGGTCACCATACCCAAAGAACCCGCGCCGGTGACGATGCCGCCGGCGATATACCAGGGCCAGTCTCTGTGAACAGAGGGCCTTTCCGTTCCCTGCAGGAACTCCGCCGCCGAAAGCCGATCTTCCCCATCCTGTTCCTCATCCAGCAGCCACTCCACGTCCACACTGAACAGCCGGGCGCAGGGCAGCAGTTTCGCCGCGTCCGGCAGGGCCGCCCCCTGTTCCCAGCGGCTCACCGCCTGACGGGAGACGCCCAGCTGTTCCGCCAGGGCCTCCTGGCTCAGCCCCTCCCGCTTCCGCAGCCCGGTCAGCTTCTCTCCAAAGGTCATGAGTCTTCCTCCTCCAGTCTCTTTCGCTGGTCCCATCATACCAAGCGCCGCCGGGAAAGTCCACCACAGCCACCTGACACCGCCGCAACCAAACGCAACATTCCCGCCAAAACAAATGTAATGTTTTTTCTCTTTGCAGCAATTCCGCCCTCTGCCGGGTATTCCTTACAGAAGGATGTGATCACATGCCCGATACCGCCGAAGCCGTGGCGCAATACGGCTCCGCAGTCTACCGGCTGGCCTACGCCATGACCCGCTCCCGCAGCGACGCCGACGACGTGTTTCAGGAGGTTTTTCTCCGGCTCCACCGGTCCGCTCCGGATTTTGCGAATGAGGAACACCGACGTGCGTGGCTCCTGCGGGTGACGGCCAACTGCGCAAGGAGCCTGCTGGCCTCCCCCTGGCGGATGCGGACCCTCCCGCTGGAGGATGTCTATTCCTACCAAGACTCCGTGGAATCCGCTGTGGACGAGGCTCTGGCCCATCTCCCCGGCAAATACCGGGCCGTCATCCACCTGTTCTACTATGAGGGCTATCAGACGGAGGAGATCGCCCGGATTCTGGGCCGGTCTCCCTCCACCGTCCGGGCACAGCTGACCCGGGCCCGGCAGAAGCTGCGGACATTGCTGAAGGAGGATATATGAACTTTTCCAAAACCTACCGCCGGATGAACGAGCCTGTCGGCCCGTCGCCGGACCTGATCCGCAAGACTCTCTCCCACCCTGACCGACACCGCCTCCCCCTGCGCCGGCTGGCGGCGGCCGCTGCCGCAGCGGCAGTGCTGCTGGCCACCCCAGCCCTGGCGGTCCGGTCGGAGACGGGATATGCGGTTTTATACCGGATTGCCCCCGCCGTAGCCCAGTTCTTCCAGCCGGTGCAGGAAGCCTGCACGGACAGCGGCATCACCATGGAGGTAGCGGCCGTCCGGGTGGAGGGAGACACTGCCCAGGCGTACATCGTCCTCTCCGGCGGTCCTGTGGACGCCACCACAGACCTGTTTGACAGTTGGTCCTTCCACCTGCCCTTTGACCAGACCGGCCGCTGTGAGCGGGTGGCCTGGGACGAGGCCACCGGGACAGTCACTTTTCTCTGCACTGTGAAAACCATGGACGGCTCCCCCATTCCCACCGGCGGCAAGATGACCTTCTCCGTCCGGCAGCTGCTGACAGGCAAGAAGGCGATGGAGGGCGTGACGGTGGACCTGAAGCTGACGAACTATGCCCAAGAGGCGGAGACCGCCCTCACCTGGGGGGCTGATCCCCCTGCCGCAGGGGTGAGGGAGCCGGAGGTGACCTATTACTCTGCCACCGGTGGAAGCGGCGATCTGGCTTCCGTAATGCTGCAACCCGGTGAAGTCCTGGCGGAGCCCGCGGAGGGCCTGCCCATCACAGCCGCCGGTTACGCAGACGGCCTCTTCCACATCCAGCTGTGCCGGGGAGACGCCTCCAGGACGGACAACCACGCGTTTTTGTGGATGGAAGATGCCGACGGCAGGGAATTCCATTGTACCGGTATCTCTTATTTTACAGGTGAGACGGCTGGCGGCCGGACAGATTATATGGACTTTCTCTTTGCCGTCCCGCCGGAGGAGCTGGCAGGATGCACCCTCCACGGCAACTTCTATACCGCCGCCACCCTGACGGAGGGCCTCTGGCAAGTGACTTTTCCCCTGGAGAATACAGATTGAGCCTTTCAGCGCGCCCGGTGAATGTCGGGCGCGCCTTTTTCTCTTGCCATTTTCAGGAATCATGCTATGATAGAGTCAGAAAACACGGGAGGTTCACACTATGTTGGATATGCTGGAATTTCTGCGGGATGAAGGCGTCAGCGCCGACATCACTGCGGAGATCGAAAAATTTCGGGACGCCTATCCGGAGGAGGACGAGACCCTGCGGCGCCGGGTCCCCGATCCCCGGTATCTCTATTATGGAAAGGACATCTGGGAGGAGGCCATCACCGCCATCCTCTGCGGAGAGAACCTGTTGCTGGTAGGCCCCAAGGCCACTGGCAAGAATGTGCTGGCGGAAAACCTGGCCACCGTGTTCGGCCGCCCCAGCTGGAACGTGTCCTTCTACATCAACACAGACGCCGCCACCCTGCTGGGCACGGACACCTTTGAAAACGGCGCCGTACAGCTGCGGAAGGGCCCCATCTACCAGTGTGCGGAGACCGGCGGCTTCGGCGTGTTGGATGAGATCAACATGGCCAAGAACGAGTCTTTGGCGGTGCTCCACGCCACGCTGGACTTCCGCCGCTCCATCGACATGCCTGGCTATGAACGCATTCCCCTTCACGACGCCACCCGCTTCATCGCCACCATGAACTACGGCTACGCCGGCACCCGGGAGCTGAATGAGGCTCTGGCCTCCCGGTTCGTGGTGATCGACATGCCCGCCATCACCACCGAGGGGCTCATCAAGCTCCTGAAGCGGGAGTTCCCCTCTCTGAAAGGCGTGTATGCCGAGCAGTTCGCCGGATTGTTCCAGGACATCCAGAAGAAATGCGACGGCGGAGAGCTCTCTACCAAGCCTCTGGACCTGCGGGGCCTGCTGGCCGCCGTGCGACTGATGCGCACCGGGCTGGAGGGCAACCGGGCGCTGGATCTGGGCCTTGTCAACAAGTCCTTTGATGACTTTGAGCGGCAGCTGGTGCGGGACGTGATCCGCACCCGCCTGCCGGAGACGCTCCGCCGTGAGGATGTGTTTGACTGATGGAGATCCTGGACAGTGAGAAGCGGCGGGCCCGGAACCTGATCTGGAACGCCGCTGCGGATTACTCCTTTGAGCCAGACTTCAAGGCATACGACGAGGATGGCCGTGCAGACCTGTATTGGAACAGCATCATCGGCGCCGTGCGGAAGAATTACGGAGCAGAGACCATAGAAGGGCTGTTTGAATCCCTCCACGGCTGCTCCAAGGAACAGCTCTTTGAGCAGCTGCTGTGGCTGGGGCTGGAAAACGCCGTCTACCAGCGGGAGGCTCCCCGCCGGCCGGCGCTGCCCTCCCTGCGGCGGAGCTATGCCCGCCGGGCCGTGGCTCTGGACCAGCGGGCAGATCCCGGCGACCTGCTGGCCACGCTGGAAAACGCCCACTTCTGCCGGGCCCTGGGGCAGAGCGAACCGCCCCTGCTGCCCAGGGATCGGGAAATGCTGGATGCCCTGGAGTTCCCCGGAGACCTGGACGGCCCTGCCATTGCGGAGCGGGCCCTGGCATTCCTCCACACCTATTTCCATTTCACCCCCGGCGAGACCCAGGCTCAGGAGGCGGAGGAGCGGAAACGGCGCCGCCCCCTCTTCGCCTTCCGCCGCCGGTCCGAGGCGGACCTGCTGCCCGCCGTGCGGGCCTTTGGCCACGGGTTCGGGGAGCATCTGGTGAAGGGCCAGGGCGGCGGAGCCAACGCAGAGCCGGTCCAGCGCCGCCTGACGGACTACAACCTGGCCCAGACGGAGGCCGCCCTGCGAAAATACATGCGGGGCTACTTCGGCGCCCCCCTATACGACCAGTCGCAGCTGGAGAGCCTGGAGCGGGAGCTCTGCGTGGACGAGCACCAGGGCTGCCACCTGTACTACGCCACCGGAGACGACACTCATGAAAAGCTCAAGGGCTATGTGGCCGCCCAGCGGCGCAACGCCCTGCGACAGATGGAGCTGAACCGGGCCGCCTACGAAGCCGACGCCACCCGCCACCGCACCAGCATCCGCCGCCTCACCGCCCGCATCCGCAACGCCATGCTGGCTTATCTCCAGCCCACCCCTGTCCGTGCCGCCTCCGGCGCGCTGGATGCCGGCCGCATCTGGCGGGGCGTGTACTTGGACGACAACAAGGTGTTCACCCGTATTCTCCAGTCGGATCCCGGCGACCTGTCGGTGGACATTCTTCTGGATGCCTCCAGCTCCCAGATCGACCGGCAGGCGGTGGTGGCCGCCCAAGGCTATATGATTGCCGAAAGCCTTACCCGCTGCCACATTCCGGTGCGAGTATCCTCCTTCTGCTCCCTCAGCGGATACACCGTGGTGACCCGCTATCGGGACTACTATGAGACGGACAAAAACGACCGCATCTTCAATTACTTCACCACCGGCTGCAACCGGGACGGCCTGGCCATCCGGGCCTTGGCCAAGGGACTGGAGGACTCCCCCAGCGAACACAAGCTGGTAATCCTCCTCTCCGACGTGAAACCCAACGACGTGATCCAGATGAACCACAGCGGAAGCTTTGTGGAATACGCCGCGGACAACGGCATCCAGAACACCGCCATGGAGATCCGGTCCCTGACCTACAAGGGCATCAACGTCATGTGCGTTTTCACCGGGAATGACGACGACCTGCCCGCCGCCCACACCGTCTATGGCCGGAACTTCGCCCGCATCCGTTCCCTGGACCAGTTCGCCGACACGGTGGGTTCCCTCATCCAAAACCAAATCCGCAGTCTGTAAAGCACGCCGCCCTTTCGGGCGGCGTGCTTTACATTCATTCTTGGGCGGCGCTCAGTTCCGGGAGCACTTCTCCGCGTCGATGGCTAGCACCAGCATCAGTACGCACAGCGCGCTGCCCGGGTCCGCCACGTCGATCACGTAAGTGTCCGTCCAGTGGAGCAGCTCCTTGTGGATGGACGCCACCTGCGCCCCGCAGGCCTCCGTCACCCGGTAATCCCACTCCAGGAAGTCGCCCTCCACACGCCAGCCGTTGCAGTCGATGTCAAATTTCGGCGTGAAAAATGTGAATTCCTTTTGGATGCAGCCCACATACTGATCCTGGACGTACAATTCAAATTTGGGCAGAAAGGTCAGCACCTGCTCCCGCACAGTGCCGATGTGGTCTCCCGCCGCATTCAAAATGTGGAGGCAGTGTCCCCAGGCCAGCTTTCCCTCCACAGTGTAGACGGTGTTCCCCGCCTCGTCGTAGATGTCATAGCTGTCAAACCAGGAGAACAGCCGCTGTCTGAACAATAATCTCATAGAACCTCCTTCTGCAGTGCCGCCGGCTGATATTCCCGGAACCGCTTTGCTGTCCGGTAGAGATAGACCAGCTTCACGATCCCCACCACCAACAGGCCGATGGCGTCCGCCAGTATCGCCAGAAGACCCAGAATTGCCGAAATCAATGCCAGGAAGATGCATCCAAACAACCCCAGCAGCAGGCCGATCCACCATTTCCAAAGCAGCCGCCACTTCCCCGCCAGCTCCGGGTCAAGCTCTTCCAAAACCTCTGCATGGGCATAAAACTCCTGATATGCGGCACAGAGCTCCAGCACCATGACCGGCAGGGAGAGCAGCCACCACAGCCAGTTCCCCTCCGGAATTGCCGGAAGCAGCAGCACACCGCTGATGATGCCGCCAGCCAAATAGCACAGGGCCGCCGTGCGGTACCGGCCTGCCGCCTCCCGCAGCTGCCACAAAAGGACACCATAGGCCAGGGAAATCAGAAATGCCAGCACATTTCCAACGACTCCGGCAGTTGGAAACGCTCCCGCCACAGTATCCATGGTCAGAATGTTGCTGAAAACACTGGGAATCACCAGCCAGAACAGCAGCCACAGCCACTTGGCCAGCACAGGGGCATTCCGGTCCAGCCGCGCCCGGCGCTCCCGCTCTGCCTCAACGGCCCACAGCCGGTTCTGGGGCATATCTCTTCGCCGCAGGGCACAGCCGGTAGAAAAGGTGCAGGTCACACATGCCGTATGCCCCTTCTCCCGGCAGCAGTCCGCAATGGGACAGCCGCCGGAAAACCGGCGCCCCGGCCCATCCTGACAGCCGGGACAGTCCAGCTGCTCTTTCCAGGTACATGCGTCGCACATTCGCCCGCAGATGCCCTCCATCGCCAGTGCCTCCCTTTGTTTTTTTGAGATTATATCATAATCCGCCTTTCCGATGGGTAACAAATCTATGACATTTTTCTCCAAGACGTCCCTGCCAACAAATTTTTCCGCCAGAAAAACCGCATATTCTCCCGTCCCGGAGTCAAACTATGCTCGCGATACCCAGTAACCCACACGCAACAAATGTATGATGAAAAGGAGATTCAATTATGTCTAGCAAGAATAGCAATAAGATCAACGTTCCCGAGGCCCGTGCGGCTATGGATAAGTTCAAGATGGAGGCTGCCGCCGAGGTGGGCGTCAACCTGAAGGAAGGCTACAACGGCGACCTGTCCTCTCGTGAGGCCGGCTCCGTCGGCGGCCAGATGGTCAAGAAGATGATCGAGTCCTACGAGAAGAACCTGTAACTTCCCACTGGACACAGTGAAGCGGCCCGGCAATCGCCGGGCCGCTTTCTCATGTTCCTGTGTTGTCTCCCCAGAAACCGCTCCACCAATCGCCGCCGGCGTCTCCAAAGCCGCCGCTGGGATCGTTGGGATCCGGCTCCGTAGGCTGGTCTCCGCCGCCGGAATCGCCGCCGGAGGGGTCCTCTGGCGTATCCGGATCTATGGGCACATCAGGGTCGTTGGGATCAGGCGGCTGCCAGTTGGGATCGCTGGGATCCAGCCCCCCATTCGGGTCATCGGGGTCCGTAACTGCAGCCGACGTGTGGACGGGACATCCGCCGGGGCTGGTCTCCGTGGGGGCCACCGCCTTTTCCAGGGTGCTGATGAGATAGGCGTCGTCGGAGGCAGTGATGCTCTCGCCGTAATCCTCCCGCACATAGTCCAGATAGCCCTTCTGCACGATGGACTCCGCCGGGCAGAACTCACCGGCCAAGCAGTTACCCTCGGTGCAGATGTCCACCATCTTGTGGAGCGTGCACTCCGTCGTGGGCTCCGTGCCCACAGCCACCTCATAGGATACCGTCCGGTCCCCTCTGGAATCGGCGCGGCAGGCATCCGTCGCCCGCATGCCGCTGTCCGCGCAGACACTGACCGTTGTCAGGCCGCTGCTGGGACGGTTGAAGGACTTGTCCGGCAGATCCGCATGGACCTTCTCCATCACCTGTCGCCACAGGGAGGCCGCGGGGTTCACGGAGTAGCTGATCCGCTCGTTGTTCTTGTAGCCCACCCAGACCGCCGCGCAGTAATACGGCGTGTAGCCTGTGAAATAACGGTCATAGTTGTCGTTGGTGGTGCCGGTCTTGCCTGCGATGTGCATCCCGCTGAATCGAGCGCCGCCGCCGGTGCCGCCGGACTCATTCACCGCCCGGCGCAGCATGTCCGTCATCAAATAGGCGGTGGTCTCCTTCATGGCCACCCGCTGCTCCGTCTCCTTTTCCAGCACCACGGTGGAGTTGTCGTTGGCCAGAACCTTTACGTAGGTCTTGGGCTCATTGTACACACCGCTGTTGGCGAAAGCAGCGTAGGCCGCCGCCATCTCTACCGTGCTGAGGCCGTAAGTCAGGCCGCCCAGCCCCAGCGGGCTGACGTTCATATCCTCCGGTGCCAGACTCAGCCCCAGATTTTCGGTGGCAAATTGGTAGGCCGCCGTGACCCCAACCTTTTCCAGTGTCTGCACCGCGATGGTGTTGATGGATGCCTTGACACCGTTGCGCACGGATGTCCAGCCCGTGTAGGTGTTGGGCGAGTTCTTGGGCCATGGATTCCCATTCAGCAGGCGGACCGGGTAGTTGTCAAAGGTGGTTGCCGGGGAGACTACCCCCGCATCCAGTGCCGGGGCATAAGCCGTCAGCGGCTTGATGGAGGAACCCGGCTGCTGGATATCCGTTGCATAGTTCCACAGCAGGTTTCCGGACTTGGGTCCCATATCGCCCACCATAGCCACGATGTTGCCGGTGGAGGGCTCGATAATGGTAATGCCGGAGTGGATCAGCTGTCCGCTGGCGGAGGTGAGGTTGTTCAGACTCCCCCGGTCCTCGTAGACAGACTCCGCAATCTCCTGAATCTTCGGGTCCAGCGTGGTGTAGATGTTGTAGCCGCTGTTGTAGATCCGGTTCAGGGCCTCTTTTTCGGTGATGCCGTACAGGTCCGCCAGATCCGCGGAGACATCCCGCAGCACCTGGTCCACGAACCAGGAGTTGACATTGGCGCCGCCGGTAGCCTCCGTGACAATGTCCTGAGCGGAAGTGGTGCCGTCCGTGAAATGCAGCTCCTCCGCCTTGGCGGCCTCGGCCTCCTCCTCTGTCAGATAGGTGAGCCCGGTGACGCCCACATCGTCATTGCCGCCGGCCATCCGGGTCAGGATCATCTCCTGGCGCTCCTTGTTCAGCTCCCGGGGCGTGACGGTGCTGCCGTCCTCCCGGGTGATGGTGATGGTGGACATGGGACCATACAGGGAGGGGTTGTTGGTGATGGCGATGAGGCAGGCGCATTCCGCCGGATCCAGCTCCGACACATCCTTGCCGAAGTAGAACTCCGACGCGGTCTGGACGCCGTAGCAGCCCTGTCCCAGATAGATGGTGTTCAGGTACATCTCCAGGATCTCCTGCTTGGTGTAGTTCTTCTCGAACTCCAGGGCCCGGAAAATCTCCCGCACCTTGCGGTTGATGGTGTTGCCGTCGTCGCCGGTCATGTTCTTCAGCACCTGCTGCGTCAGGGTGGAGCCGCCGAAGGTGGCCCGGCTGCCGGTGAAGAAGTTCAGCGTGGCGGAGGCGGTTCGGGTCCAGTCCACGCCGTTGTGCTCAAAGAATCGGTGGTCCTCAATGGCTACGGCCGCCTGCCACAGCGCGTCCGGGATCTGTTCATAGTCCACCCAGATGCGGTTTTCCGTGCCGTAGACGGTCTGGTATTCCACCCAATCTCCGGTGTCCCTGTCCTGGTAATAGATGATGGAGCTGAGATTCATGGTGTAGTCGTCGGCGTTGACCTCCAGCGTAGGGGCCAGTGTGGTCCGGACGTACATCATAAAAAGCCCGGCAAGCATCGCCACTGTGCAGATGCCCACCAGCAGGACCGTCCCCAGGATGAAGACGACCTTGTGTCCCGTTCGTTTGGTGCTTTTCTGCTGTCTGGGTTCCCGGCGGGGGATCATCTCATGGGATCCCTCCCGTCTTCTGCGTTCCAATGCAGAGCACCTCCTTCTTTTGAATTTGAATTTTCTGCAAAAGCAGTCTGCCGCGCCGCCTGTCTGCGGCCGCAGAGGCTCAGAGTCCTCCATAATATGTTCTATTGTACCATCCCATGTCAATATCGAAAATGTCGTATTTTACCGAAAAAAAGTTTCTTATCCGCATGGTTTTTCTGCTTTTGGGCAGGATAAATCCATCCCCAGCGCCCCAGTTTCCCACATTTCCAAAAGTTCACCCCCTTGCAATCTTCTGGAAAGTCAGTTACAATACCCCTAGAGTACAGACAGAAGGAGGAGGACGCCCCATGGCGGATGAGTACGGCCCCACTTTCATCACAGTCACAGACGAGGACGGCCGCGAGATCGTGCTGGAGTTTGTGGACGCGCTAGAATACAACGGCCAGCAGTACCAGGCTTTCTTCCCTGCGGAGACAGAGGGAGAGGATGAGGATCCGGACAATGGACTGGTGATCCTGAAGGTCCTCCACGAGGACGGGGAGGATCTGCTGTCCACGCTGGATTCCGACGAGGAACTGGACGCGGTCTATGACCTGTTCATGGAGTCCCTGTTCGACGAGGACGGAGAGTCCTGACACTCCATACAAAAATTTCTCTCCGGGTCCGCTGGTTTCCTCTTGCATCCCGGGCCGGGATGTGATACGGTGAATATGTGCCCTGCGGGGTTTGTGATAGGTCTTTTTTTAACCCACATTTCGTTATACGGGATGCCGGATCAGCGCGTGGTTCGCAGGCCTCCCGGCTGCTGTCTGCGGCTGGAAGTTGGAAGTGGTAAAGCGCGTTGGAGGCAACCCACCTGGCCGTGAAGGTGCAGGTTATAACGGGCCTACACGGCTCTCGCGGGGCACGTTTTCTGAAGGGGCGGTCTGGCCGCTCCGCTTTTTTTTGCGGATCAGCCAAAAAATCCCCTGTTTTTGCCGATCCTGCCGGATCGCGGCGGGGATTCCGCAAATTTCTCTTGCAGAATCCGGCCATATCCAGTATAATATCAAAGTGCGTAATTTCCGGTTTCTTGCAGACCTTGCACCTGAATACTTGAGAGGACTGAAACACACATGAGCGCATCAAGAGAAAAAAAGACCCGCCAGGACCTGTCCGGCTCCGGCTGGAACGATCCCAAGACCGCCCGGGAGGCCAAGCAACGCCAGAAGGAGCACAGCACCAACCTTCTGTATGGCACCATCGGAGTGGTATTCCTGGTAATCGCCATTGCCGCCGTCATCTGGAAGTCCAACATCATTCCCAAGACGGCCACGGCGGCCACCGTCAACGGTGAGAAGTACACCGCCGCTGAGGTCAACTTCTATTTTGAGAACTACTATCAGAACTTTGTCAACGGCAATTACAGCATTCTGAGCATGATCGGGCTGGACACCGGCACGTCCTTGAAGGACCAGACCATCTCCTCCAGCGCCGTCATGTTCGTCACCGACGCCACCGAGGGCGAGACTTGGTACGACTACTTCGCGGACAAGGCCCTGGAGCAGTTGGCCGGCGTCCAGGCCATGAATGCCGCTGCAGAGGCCGAGGGCTTCACCTGGAACGACGAGATGCAGGCCGACCTGGACGACACCATGGAGTCCCTTGCCTCCGCTGCCAGCACGTACGGCTATACGGAAAAGCAGTATCTGGGTCTCATCTACGGCAGCACCATGACCCGCAGCATCTATGAGGAGCAGACCCGGCGCAGCCTGCTGGCCACCGCCTATCTCCAGTCCTATCAGGACAGTCTGACCTACTCCACCGACGAGCTGGAGGCCGCCTATCAGGAGGACCGGACCGCCTACGATCTGGTGGACTGTGCGTATGTCCGCGTCAACGGCGCCGCAGCTGATACAGATGAAGAGGGCAACTCCATCGAGGTCACCGACGAGATGAAGGCGGAGGCCATGGCCGCTGCCAAGACCACCGCAGACGCCATCTACGCCGCCTACAAGGCGGGCACCTCTCTGGAGGATGCAGCTGCAGAGTATGAGTCCACCGCCACCTATGCCTCTTCTGACAGCTTCTCGTACAGCTCCTCTGTTCTGGGGGAATGGCTGTATGACGATGCCCGGCAGGCCGGCGACTCCGCCGTGCTGGAGGACAGCGACAGCAGCAACTACTATGTGGTGGTCTTTAACGGCCGCTCCCGCAACGAATACAACACGGTGAACGTGCGCCACATCCTGATCCAGCCGGAGGCCTCCGAGCTCTCCGAGGATGACGAGGGCTATGAGGACGATGTGGCCGCCAAGGACGCCGAGGCCGCGCAGAAGGCCCAGGACATCCTGGACGAGTGGAAGGCCGGCGACGCCACCGAGGACTCCTTTGCCGCGCTGGCCAATGAGTACTCCCAGGATCCCGGGTCCAACACCACCGGCGGCCTGTATGAGCAGGTCTATCAGGGCCAGATGGTGACGGAGTTCAACGACTGGTGCTTCGATCCCGCCCGCCAGACCGGCGACACCGGCATCATTCACAACGAGAGCACCGGCTACCACGTCATGTACTTCGTGGGCTATGACCAGCCCTACTGGGAGATTCAGGTGTCCGCAGATCTGGTCAATGACGCCGTGGATACGTTCTACGAGGAGAAGACCGAGGGCTATACTGCGGAGCAGTCCTCCTTCGGCATGAGCTTTGTGGGTTGATTCCCATTCACAACACAAGACGTCCGGCTTTGAAATTTCAAAGCCGGACGTTTTCCACCTGTTTGCAACAAGGAGGTCCGTTATGGAACATCCCTTTCTCCGCAACGAGATGCTGTGGGGCCCGGAGGCCCAGGCCCGGCTTGCTCGGGCCCACGTGCTGCTGCTGGGGCTGGGCGGCGTGGGCAGCTACGCCGCCGAATGCTTGGCCCGGTCCGGAGTCGGCGAGCTGACCCTGGTGGACAGCGACACCATTGCCCTCACCAACCTGAACCGCCAGCTGGAGGCCCTCCACTCCACCCTGGGTCAGCCCAAGGCGGAGGCGGTGGCCGCCCGTCTGCGGGACATCAATCCGGATGCAGAGCTCCATCCTGTCCACGGTCTCTATGACGCCGCTCATCGGGACCGCTTCTTCCCGGAGGGTTGCCGGTACGATTACATTGTGGACGCCATCGATCTGGTGTCCTGCAAGCTGGATCTGGCAGAGACTGCCCTGAAGCTGAACATCCCCCTGATCGCGGCCCTGGGCACAGGCAACAAGCTGGATCCCACCCTCCTCCAGGTAACGGACATCTCCAAGACCTATGGCTGCCCCCTGGCCCGGGTGATGCGCAAGGAACTCCGGACCAGAGGCATTCACCATCTGAAGGTGGTGTTCAGCCCGGAGAAGCCCGTCTCTCCCGCCCAGCCGGAGGCGCCGCCCCCCGGCCGCCGCAGTGTGCCCGCCAGCAATCCCTGGGTTCCCGCCACAGCCGGTCTGCTGCTAGGCAGTGCTGTTGTGCGGGACCTGATTGCCCAGGTCTCTCTGCCCTGATAAAAAGCAGCGGCCCGCAGTTTGCGGGCCGCTGCTTTATGGAAAGCGTTCCTTATACCGCGTCTGTCTTCTCCACAGAAACCGCCACAGGCACCGGATCCTCGCTCCCAAGCTCTCCGGTATAGGTAACTGTGACGCTGTCCCCCTCTTCAAGACGCCCCTGATCCACATCCTCGCCAAAGTCGAAAACCTGATAAGTCCCATCGTCAGTAAGCAGAACCAGGAAATCCCCCATACGGTTCACCACACCATTGACCGTTGCGCTGTCCTCTTCCTTCCCGTCGTTGCCGGCGTCCGTCTTTTCAGCGCCGCAGGCCGCCAGCGTCAGCAGTATCAGCGCCGCCAGGATTCCTGTGAGCAATCGTCTCATGTATGTTCCATCCTTTTCCTTGTGATTTTGTACAGCGGAGCCACTGCGGACAGGCACGCCTGTCCGCACCGCCTGTACATCCATATAGATAGGTCCGGCCGCCAAAAGGTTGCCGGCATCCAGCGGCTTCTTTGAAAACATTCTGTGAACAGACCGCTGTCCGGCGCGTTGACTTTTACCGCCGCCCATGTTATGCTGAAAAAAATTGATGCTTACCCAGTGGGCAGGGTGGTGCTCTGCCGCTGGGACTTTTTATCACGGCGGGCGGTGCGCCCGCCGGAGGAGGGATCCGTATGACGGCCGATCAGGAGTCCCGCAGCCCGCTGGAAACCGAGCCGGTTCAAAAGCTGATCGTCCGCTACGCCATCCCCACGGCCCTGACGCTGATGGTCAACTGCCTCTACAACATCGTGGACCAGATTTTTGTGGGCCAGGGCGTGGGGATCACCGCCATGGCGGCCATCAACGTGGCGTTCCCGGTGGTCATTCTGGTGAATGCCGTGGCCCTGCTGCTGGGAGACGGCAGCGCCGCCAACATCAGCCTGTGCCTCGGCCGCCGCCAGCAGCAAGAGGCGGATGACACCATCGGTCACGCCGCCACCCTGATTGCCGCCAGCGGTCTCTGTGCGGCCATCGTCAGCTGGTGCTTCGCCCCCCAGATTGCCCGGCTCTTCGGCGCTACGGACACTGCCTGGCCGGAGGCTGCAGCCTATCTCCGGACCATTGCCTGGGGCCTGCCCTTCCAGCTGATCTGCCCGGCCTTCACCGCCATCATTCGGGCGGACGGCCACCCCCGGTACAGCATGGGCTGCATGATTACCGGTGCCGTCCTCAACCTGATTCTAGACCCCGTCTTCATCTTCCCTCTGGGCATGGGCGTGGTGGGGGCCGGCATTGCCACAGTCATCGGCCAGGTGGCGGCCGGGGTGCTGTTTCTGGCCTACCTGCCCCGGCTGCACACAGTCCGGCTCCGGCGCCAGGCGCTGCGCCCCACCATTAGGCTCACCGGGCGGATTCTGGCCCTGGGGGTTCCCAGCCTGCTGACCCAGATCCTCACTGCCCTGGTACAGATCACCCTGAACAACCTGCTGCGGGTTCACGGAGCGGCCAGCGTGTACGGCAGCGACATCGCTCTCTCTGTCTACGGAATGATGATGAAGGTCTATCAGATTGCCCACTCCATGTTTGTGGGCGTCTCCTCCGCCGTACAGCCTATCAACGGTTACAACTTCGGGGCGAAGCATTTTCTTCGGGTGCGGCAGACCTTCCGCACGGCCGCCGCCATCGCCCTGGTAATTTCGGGGGTGTGGTTCCTCGTGTTCCAGCTGTTTCCCCGGCAGATCGGGATGCTGTTCGTCTCTGACAGCCCCCTCTACCTGGACTGTGCCCAGCACTGCTTCCGGCTGTATATGGCCGCCTTCTTCCTGTACGGCCTGCATCTGGCCACCGCCTCTTTCTTTCAAGGGATCGGCCGGCCGGTACCCTCCCTTGCCATTCCCCTGGCCCGGCAGGGCGTGTTTCTGATTCCCCTGGCTATTCTGCTGTCCGGCCGGTTCGGCCTGGATGGTGCCCTGCTGGCCGCCCCCATTTCCGACGTGCTGACCTTCCTCCTGAGCTTGCTGCTGGTCCGGCGGGAGTTTGCCGTCTGGCGGCAGAGGGACTGGATAGAAACGTGAAAGTGACAAAAACGCCCCGCCTGCTTTTGGCGGGGCGCTCTTTGCAAGTCTCACTTAATTCAACGGAATTTCTGCATCGCCAAAGCGGATAGCAACGATATCCGTCACATCCAGCGGCACCGGCCAGTCAAAGCTGACATACCATCCGCCGTCCTCCATTCTGCTTCCACCGCCGCCACGGTTCTCTACTTCGGTCCCGTCGGCCAGGATCACGGTTGCGTGGAGCCGGTCCATCAGTCCGTCGCAGTAGAAGGAGGCACCTGTTGCGGTAATTTGGAGGTTCGTTAGCGTTGCAACAGCCGGGTGAGATTTTCCCCCTGTACCCTCTAAGGCGCCGCCATCTTTGCCGGTAGCCTGATCCCAGACCATGTGATTCGACAGCACTTGAACTCTGTCGATGGTGATGGTAGGAGACAGGCTCTCTGCCGCCAAAGGAATCGAGAAAGACCACTCTCCTTCACACAAGACCTCATCCTCTGCCCCGCCGGTACGGCGGCGGATCAGGTCGTTCAGATCGATCTCCAGCGCGTAATCTCCTCTGTTCAGCTGGTTACCAGTGGAGATGGTGGCGGAGAACTCCAGCAGCATCCGGGCTGCGCCCTCCCGGGTGATCCCGATACTGTCCAGGCCGTACCCAGCCCCACCATGCTGGCCCCCACTGGGGTCAGGGACGATCTCCGCACGCATCCTGTCAAAGGAATACTGGGCATCTCGGTCAAAGTCCCAGCCCGTCACGTCCAGCAATGCCCAGATCTGACTGCTGCCCACGGTGATACTGTCCACAGTGACGGTCACGTCCCCGCTGGTAACGCTCTCCCCCACTTTTCGGGTCAGGCCGTCGATCACCAGGGATTGGGATTCCGTCATCGAGCTGCCGGTCTCCTCCTCCCACTTCTGCTCAAACCACCACCAGAGGGTGGGACTGGCCACTGCCAGGACCGTGCCCGCCGGCGCCAGCGCCAACGCTGCGGCAATCAGCCCTGCCTTGGAAATATGGTGTCTAAACGCTGCCTTCTCCTGTTTCGGCACATTGGCTACCTCCTTTCGCAGCTGCTCGGAGGCATGGATCTGCTCAAATGTCTCCCGATAGATGTTCTGCATGGCTCACTCCTCCCTCAGCTGTGCTTTCAGTTTCTCTCTGGCCCGGGCAAGCCGGGTCCGAACGGTGGAGGGCCTCAGGCCCAGCAGCTCCCCCACCTCCGCCGCTGTGTACCCTTCATAATAATAGAGATACAGCGGCAAGCGGTACTTGGCCGGTAGGGCCATGACCTCTGCATAGAGATTCTGGTGCTCCGGCGTATTGAACACCGGCTCCCGGCAGTCGTCCAGAGGCACCATCCGCCGTCTCCAGGGCGACCGCAGGGCATCCTTGTAGGCATTCACCGTCACCCGTACCAGCCAATGACGCAGCTGGTTATCATCGGGAAACGCCTGCCCGAAGTCTTTCCTGCTCCGCCTTTACCTGAGTGTATTTGACGGGATTATCCTCCCGGATATTGTATCGCGGCATCTTCCAATATCCTCCCTGCTCAAATATTCATTCTTCATCACAATCGACACGAACGAGCGCATACGGGTCCTTCAGGTCATCTCTGTCCAGCAGATGAAGCCGCTTCATGCGAATGGCTAGGGCAACCCATTGCTTCTGCCACAGCGGCAAAAGCCTCATATTCCTTGGTTGCAAAGATTCTATTCAAAAGACGAAGCCGTTCCCCGAGTCCCGCTGTACGCATTTGATCCATTAACAGCTCCCTGGGCATTTAGGATCGCGGCGGTCGGAGCATTGACGCGCCACTCCTCCCAATTCATCGGCTTGACCCGATGTCAATACATGGCTGATGTACAGCAGTAGACTTTCCGGTATTTGGCTGGCGGCATATACTCGGAAGGAAACAGCATTCGGAAGATCTGGTGGCACGTCTCATTCATTAAGGTAAAATTCCGGCGTCTAGGATTTGCCGCCTATCCAACGAGTGAAGATTCAAGCAGCATGGTGAGGCCATTCAGGAAATAATAGTCAGGCAATTTATCCTCATAAACTCCACTCCTACGTTTTCAAACGCTGTCATTCCTTAAAGCGGAACCATTTCGAGACAAGATGCGGCATTCCACTTTCATGCTCAAGAGCTTTTGCGCGAGTATTTCCGGGCAATTCCTCTTTTCAGCGCCAGCCTGGGAGGTCAACTTCCAGTATGCGTTCACAATTCTCGCCGCAATCCCCTCGACCTTCTCTCTGGATAGATACGGCATCCCGTCATCTCCCCCTCGATATACATGCTACAGTTTTTTTAAGTACACCTTATTACTCTTGATTATCTGCTGGTCTAATATCTGATGTCGTAAGTGCGCCAAACAAACGTTCGGTTGCCAAAAGAGCTCAAAAGATCTTACATATTCTTGCCAGACAGTAGTAAGAGTGCATTCGGCAGTTCTTTCAAAAACAAGTTGGCAACTTAAAGCTACTCACTTCTCTTATCATGGTCCAACATAGAAAGTTACATCATACGTATAAAATGCAAAAACCATACGCCCTGTCAGGCGGAATAGGTAGGGGCGTTCAGTTCCTATACTGTGACCTCCGTCACGAAAAGCGGTTTTTTTCTGCCCCGTCGCAGTTTATTCCTTTTCAAATGCTGCCAACTGTGCTTTAATGAGAGGGAAACAGGAGGGATATGCCAATGATAGAAGGCGGTTTCTTTAGACTTGTTCCAGCACTCATAGCGCTGTTTCTTCTGACAGCCTGTACATCGCCCCCTGTTTCCGCGGCACCGGAGATGCCAGACCAGCGTGATAGTGTGACTTTTATAGACAGTCTGGGAAGGCACGTGACAGTCTCAAATCCCCAGCGTGTGGCAGCACTAACCGGGAGCTTTGCGGACATGTGGTGCCTCGCGGGCGGGAAGGAACAACTAGTCGCGGCGGCAGGGGATACCTGGACCCAGTTTGATTTGGGACTTCCGGAAAATGTGGTCGACTTGGGGGGCGTTAAATCCATTAATCTGGAGTTGCTGGCCGCCGCCCAGCCGGACCTAGTCCTGGCCAGCAGCAATACCACAGCCCAGGTGGAGTTGCTGAAAACACTGGAGCAACTGGGCCTTACCGTGGCATATTTCAAAGTAGCCTCCTTCCAGGAATATCTTCACATGCTGGACATCGTCACCCGTATCACAGGCTGTCCAGAAAATTACCGCCTCTATGGAGACGCCGTAGCCCAACAGGTATCCGCAGCCCGGGAACGGTACGACGGCTCGGCCCCCTCCGTCCTCTATATCCGGGCCACCGGCTCTTCCTGCAAGGTCAAAAGCAGCCAGGATTCCGTCCTGGGGGAAATGTTGGCAGATTTGGGCTGCGTCAATATCGCTGACAGTCAGGCAACGCTGTTGGAAGAGCTAAGTATGGAGGTCATCCTGCAGGAAGACCCTGATTTTATCTTCGCTGTGATTCAGGGCAGCGACCCCCGTTCCGGTGAATCGCTTCTGCACCGCACGCTACTGGACAATCCCGCCTGGAACACACTCACTGCAGTTCAGGAAGAGCGGTTCCATGTGTTGGACCAGACTCTCTACAATCTCAAACCCAATGCACGCTGGGGGGATGCTTATGAACAACTGGCCGCGATTTTATATCCGTAATCTGCGCCGTCCCGCCGCGTTTTGCCTGTTGTTGGCTGTGCTGACCCTTCTATCTGCTTTCGCCGGTATCGGTCTCGGCGCCGTGGCGCTCTCCCCCGGCGAGGTCCTGCAGGCTCTTTTCGGCAAGGATGTAGAAAACAGTGGGATCGTTCTCTACATCCGTTTGCCCCGGTGCTGTGCCAGCTTGCTAGCCGGGGCCGCCCTTGCCGTATCAGGTGCCATCATCCAGTCTGTGTTGGCCAATCCTCTGGCGGCGCCCAATATCATCGGTGTAAATGCAGGCGCGGGTTTCTCTGTGGCACTGTGCTGTGCATTGTTGCCCGGCGCTATCTGGCTTATGCCCCTAGCGGCTTTTGCCGGTGCCTTTTCAGGTGTAATGCTGGTTCTTGGTATTTCCAAGCGGACAGGGGCTTCCCGGATTTCCCTGGTCCTGGCCGGTGTTGCAATTTCTAATATTTTCTCAGCCGGGATTGATACGGTAGTCACTCTGGTCCCTGACGCTCTGCTAGGCTACTCGGATTTCCGCATTGGCGGGCTCTCCGGTGTTACCATGGCCCAGATCCAGCCCGCTTTTTGGACCATCGTCATCGGGATCCTTCTGGCGTTGACGCTGTCCAATCAGCTGGACATTCTGTCGTTAGGGGAGGAAACAGCACAAAGCCTCGGCCTTCCAGTCCGCCGGACGCGAGTCCTCCTGCTTCTGATTGCCGCCGCTCTGGCTGGTGCTGCAGTGAGTTTTTCCGGCCTGTTGGGCTTTGTGGGCCTAGTGGTCCCGCATATCGTCCGGCGGCTGGCCGGTGAAGAAGGCTTGCCGTTTCTGATCGCCTCGGCACTGGGTGGTGCCCTGATGCTGTCGCTCTGCGATTTGCTGGCCCGTACGCTTTTCTCCCCCTATGAACTTCCTGTAGGTATTGTACTGTCCCTGTTGGGAGGCCCCTTTTTTATCTGGTTGCTGTTCCAGCAGAGAGGGGGCCGCATCTATGATTGAGATTCAGCATCTCTACGCGGGATACCAGAAAAAAACGGTGATCCGAGATGTTTCTATACAGTTCAAGCCGGGGGAAGTTCTGGTACTACTGGGGCCGAATGGCTGCGGGAAGAGCACTCTTATCCGCTCCACTCTGGGGCTGCAACCTCATCTGGGAGGCCGTGTCCTTTTCGATGGTGCCGATGCCGGTTCCCTCACTCCTCGGCAAATCGCTCAGAAAGCTGCCTTTCTTCCCCAGTCCCGCAATATCCCCAATATCACTGCAGGGCGTATGGTGCTCCATGGTCGCTTCGCCTATCTTTCCTATCCCCGGCGCTACCGCAAAATGGATCTTGAAATTGCCCGTCATGCCATGGAGTGGGCTGACGCGCTGGAGTTGGAAAATCGCCCCGTACAGGAGCTCTCCGGTGGTCAGCGGCAGAAGGTCTATCTTGCCATGGCATTGGCACAGGACACGGCAACTATTTTTATGGACGAACCCACCATCTATCTGGATGTGGCCCATCAGCTGGAAGTGATGTCTGTGGTCCGGCGGATCGCCGCAGACGGAAAGGCCGTCGTGGTAGTCCTCCACGATCTGTGCCTGGCTCTACGGACCGCCGACCGCATAGCAGTCCTGGCAGACGGCGTGCTGCATGCACTGGATCGGCCACAAGCAGTATATGAATCCGGCATTTTGGAACAGGTCTTTGGCGTAACCGTGGCACGAGTACAGACAGCACGGGGATGGCAGTACTATTATGACCATGCCGTGGATCAGGTTCCAGCAGGAGGAACTGCATGAGTTATTTTCCTTTTTTCGTAGAACTTGAGGGGGTCTCCGGCCTTCTGGTAGGCGGTGGTATCGTGGCCCGCCACAAGGTTGAAAAACTTCTGCCTTACGGCCCTTGCCTGACGGTGGTCGCACCGGAAATCCATCCAGATATCGTCGCCTGCGCCGCTGTGACGCCGGTCCTCCGGACATTCCACCCGGAGGATCTGGATGGAAAGTCCTTCGTGATCGCCGCGGCGAATAGAGAGGTCAACCGGCAGGTATCGGCGTTGTGCCGCAGCCGTGGTATCCCTGTCAACGCTGTGGACCAACAGGAGGACTGCACCTTTCTCTTCCCGGCTCTCGTGAAGCAGGGTACGCTCTCCGTAGGCATTTCCACCGGCGGAGCAAGTCCCACAGCAGCGGCCTATGTCAAGGACCAGCTGAACACTCTGCTACCGGACAATTTCGGCGAGCTTCTTGACTTTTTGGGTTCTCTGCGCCCCCAGCTCAAACAGCAGATTCCGGAAGAAACCCGGCGGGCCCAGCTCTTCGCCGCTCTGTTCGATGCCTGCCTGCAGGCGGGAAGACCTCTTTCCGGCAGGCAGGTCCAAGGCCTCATGAACTCCCTTTCCTCTGCAGAGGACCAGGCTTCAAACTGACAAGGAGATTATCTATGGCTGAGAATCAATTGGGTCGCGTTTATCTGGTAGGGGCAGGTTGTGGCAGCGCCGATCTGATCACTGTCCGCGGGATGGAGCTTCTGCACCGCTGTCAAGCCGTCGTATATGACGATTTGATCGACAGGGCCCTGCTGGAAGCAGTTCCTTCAGATGCCGAACGCATTTATATGGGAAAACGGGCCGGCCGACATTCCGCCCCGCAGGAACAGATCTCTACCCTACTGGTCCGGCTGGCCCGAGAGAAAAAGCTTGTCGTGCGCCTGAAGGGCGGAGATCCCTATGTTTTCGGACGGGGCGGCGAGGAATTTCAGTCGTTGCTCCGGGCCGGGATCCCCTGTGAAGAAGTGCCGGGTATTTCTTCATCCATTGCCATTCCCGCAGCTGCCGGGATCCCAGTGACCTTCCGGCACATGAGTCGGAGCGTCCATATCATCACTGGGCATACCGACAGCACAGATGAAGCCCTGCCCCCGGAACTGGACTATCTGGCCCAGTTGCCGGGTACCCTTGTCTTTCTCATGGGGCTGGCACAGCTCTCCCGGATCACCTGTCGCCTTCTGGAAGCTGGAAAAGCCCCTTCCACACCTGCCGCCGTGGTCTCCGGGGGAAATTCCGCCCATCCGGCTGATGTCCGGGCAACACTGGCTACCATTGCCCAAGCCGCCCGGGTCGCCCGGGTGCAGCCGCCTGCTGTCATCGTCATCGGTGATGTGGCGGCTCTGGACCTCAGGTCTACAGTTTTTCAGCCGCTTCTAGGTGTTCGGGTCGGACTGACCGGGACCTCTTCCATCGCCGCCCGGATAGCACCGCCTCTTCGGGAAGCAGGTGCCTGTGTGGAATGGCTCCACCCTCATCGACTGATCCCGCTCCCGAACGCTCTGGATGGCTGGGCCCTCCCCACCGCCGGATGGCTGGTCTTTACTAGCAGAAATGGGGTCCGGACATTCTTTTCTCAACTGGACTGTCTGGGGGTGGACCGCAGACAGCTCTCCGGTATAAAATTCGCAGTCATCGGCGCCGCCACTGCCCAGGCCCTTCTGGAATATGGTTACCGGGCAGACCTTTGTCCGGCAGTGTTCACCTCTGCCATGCTGGCGGAAGCCTTGATTCAAACTGTTCTTCCCGGGGAAAAGGTCACGCTACTCCGTTCTGCCCAAGCCGACAGCCAACTGGCACAATTACTGGAAGGGGCAGGTCTTCGGGTAATGGATTTGCGCATCTATGACGTGGCTCCCCAATCGGTTGAGCTGCCATCTTCTCCCACGCCAGATTATTTGGTTTTTTCCAGCGCAGGCGGTGTTCGGGCCTACTGGTCTACGTTCGGTACTCTTTCTCCCCGCACATGCCCTGTCTGTATCGGAGCCGTCACAGCAAAGGCGCTGTGCCGGATTTGGGACGGTCCTTTTCTCACTGCTACATCTATCTCGGCGGAAGGGCTTCTGGAGGTCATTTCCAAGGACCATTCCTCCCGAACGCTTTTTAGCGGAAAATGACAGTTGCCTCATCCGATCCTCCGCAGTATAATCAATTTCAAACCATCTGCCCGTATCCCGGCGTCAAGTGACGGGATACGGCCAGGAGAATGTCACCGCCTAGGAGGAAATCCGCCATGTCCCTGGATCGTCCTACACCGCTGATGCTACGCAGGCTCTTTCTCTTTCAGGAACTTCCGGAAAAGATGCTTGCAGATCTGACGGACTCTATGTGGATCCAACACTGTCGCCACGGGCAACCACTCTGGCAGGGGGCAAGCACCTTTCAGGAGGTCGCTTATTTCGTGTTCAGTGGTATTGTGGCCTTTTCTTCCCTCACTCATCGGGGGAACCGAAAGATATTGTTCTTTCTGGGACCAGGAGAGCTGCTGAACCTGAATATCATGGGGACCTGCGATGACCACCACTTCGGTCAAGCAGCTACAGACACAATGCTCTTGTGCATGAAACGAACTGATTTGGCAGAAAAAGCTCGTACTTCTTCCTCTCTCTCCAGTGCACTGATAGCACATTATGAACAGCGTCTCTGGCGGTTGAGCCACCAGTTGAAAAACACCTCCGGGTCCTGTTTCGCCGAGCGAAAATTAGCTGCCAAGCTCCTGAAGTTATCCTCTGATTTTGGCAAGCCCTGCCGTGAGGGGCTGGCAATCGATTTTGACCTCACCATTACCCAAATGGCAGATTATATTGGTATTCCCAGAGAGACCGCGTCCCGCGCCTGCAGCAAACTGACGGACTTGGGGCTGGTCATTTACCGGCGCCGCCGATTCTGTATCCCTGACATTCCGCGTCTGGAAGCATTCCGCCGCCAGCCCTGACCTGTGCAAAACACACCGGACAGCATCCCTTATGGATGCTGTCCGGTGTGTTTTACCGTTTATGGGACCGCCGCCAAATTTTCTGGTCCTCTGCTGCGCGGATCAGCTCTTCTCGAAAGTCCGGATGGGCGATGGAAATCAGCATCTCTGCCCGCTGCCAGGTGGTACGCCCGGCCAGGTTCGCCATTCCCTGTTCCGTAACCAGGTAGTATGCCTGGCTGCGGGGATCTGTAACGATATCCCCATGGAATACCGGCAGGATGCGGGACCGGTGGTGGCCGTTTTTGTCCTGAAAGGTAGAAGTCATGCAGATGAATGCCTTTCCCCCTTTAGACATAGCGGCTCCTGTCAGATAGTCCAGCTGGCCGCCGGTACCGCTGATGTGCCGCGTCCCGGTGCTTTCTGCACATACCTGTCCATACAGGTCCACAGAGACGCAGCTGTTGATGGAGATCATATGATCCATCCGGGCAATGGTCTCCGGCGCGTTCACATATTCCAGCGGGCAGACTGCAATCCCGGGGTTTTCATCCGCCCAATCATAGAGTTTTTTTGAACCGAACAGAATGCCCGTAACCCCTTTTCCGCGGTGAATACTCTTTTTACGGTTGGTCAGCTTTCCCGCCTCATACAGCTCCAGATATGCATCGGAACATAATTCCGTATGCATACCAAGGTCCTTCAGGTCTGACTGTGCCAGCATCGTGCCAATGGTGTTGGGCATGCTACCGATTCCAAGCTGCAGCGTAGCGCCGGACGGAATCTGGGGAAGGATCAATTCCGCAATCCGGACATCTTCTGGTGTAGGGGCTGCACTTGGGAATTCCATCAGCGGCGGGTGTTTTCCTTCTACGATATAGTCCACCTCTGAAATGTGAATGGATTCATCAAACCCTCCGAACAGCCTGGGGAGGTGTTCATTTATTTCCACAATGACTATATCGGCCTCTTCCAGAATCCCTCTGGCTACACCTGTGGCACAGGAAAAGTTAAAGTATCCATGCCGGTCCATGGGGGTCACGGAGGCCATTGCTACATTGACAGTCAGAAAATGACGGTAATACGCCGTGACGTTCCGGAATACCATGGGGATATAGCTGCACAGTCCCTTATCGCACAGCTTCCGTTCATAACCGGAGCAATGCCAGCTATTATAAACAAAATGCTCCCGGCTTGGATCGCACTCTACTGTCTGGATAGGTCCGAAAATCAAATTTCCCCGGATTTTTACGTCCCATAGTTCATCTTTCCGTTTGGCCAGAGCCGCATCCAGCAGAGTCGGAAAGCCCAGTGCGACTGTATAGTCCACCCAGTCTCCGCTTTTAACCACTTTCACTGCTTCCTCCGGGGTCCGGAGCTTCTTTTGAAATTCTTCCCGCAGCATAACAGTTCCTCCTCAGCAAGCAGCTGCACACCCGGCGCGGTAGGCAGCCAGATTCAGTTCCCGGGCATTTTCCGGCACGAGCCTGCGGATGATTACTTCCCAGTCGATACCGTTCAGCTCCAGGACCTTTGTCATGGTGCCAAAGAGCACCACATTCATGCACCTGGCATTTCCCAGTCCGATGGCAATGTCCGCCGCTTTCAGCACGATGCACCTAAAATGCGCCTGCATGGCCTCTAAACAATTCTCCGGGTACGGGCAGAGTCCTGCCGCAGTGGTAGCGGTCTCCATAGAATAATCGTTGATAACGGCGATGCCGTCCGGTTTCAGGAAGCCCGCATACCGGACAGCCTCCATCTTTTCAAACGCGACGACCACATCCGCCGCTCCCTGCCCAATTACGGGCGAGTATACCTTCTTTCCCCAATGTACCTGGGTGGAAACACTGCCACCCCGTTGGCTCATACCGTGCACCTCGGACATTTTCACATCATATCCGGCCTCCATCAGCCCTGTTACCAGGATCTTAGCCGTCAGAATAGCGCCCTGGCCACCCACACCGGCCAAAAGGATGCTCTTGCTTTCCATGTTCAGTTCTCCTTTCTGGAAATCGCATGCACCGGACATACCTGGGCGCACACTGTACATCCGACACACTGGGTTGGATCAATGCAGGATTTCCCATTCCGCATCATTACCGCCGGGCACCCCACTTTCAAGCACTTTCTGCATCCAATGCATCGGCCTGTATCCACCGTACACCGGCCCGTCTCCTGCCGGAGGCGCTTAATCAGCAGACACGGCCTTCGAGTGATGATGGCTGTTGGAAGTTCAGCTGCCAGCGCGTCCTCAACAGCTTTCTGCATGGCAGCTAGGTCCTGCGGATCGACAATGATAACATTTTGATAGCCATAGGCCTTCAGGACATCTTCGATCTTGATGGATGCGGCCACCTCTCCCTGGAGATTGTAGCCGCTGCCTGGATTTTCCTGATGCCCGGTCATGCCTGTGATGGAATTGTCCAGCACCACAGGAATGATGTGCCCCCGGTTATACAGAATCTCAGCCGCACCGGTCATGCCGCTGTGGAAAAATGTAGAATCGCCCACAACACCGAAAACCTTCTTTTCGGTCTGCCCAGTGACCTCAAAGGCTTTTGCCATTCCCATCCCCAGAGAAAAGCCTCCCCCCATGCAGATGCAGGTATCCATCGCATTGAGCGGTGCAGAAGCGCCCAGTGTATAACACCCAATGTCACCTGTAATGACAAAATTTTTATCTTTTGACATGGTATAGAAAAAGCCGCGGTGAGGGCAGCCCGGACATAGCGCCGGCGGACGGGATACGGCCTGCACACCGACATCCACACACTCTGCCTTCCGTCCGAACAGTCGTTCTGTCAAAATCTGGGGATTCAGCTCATAGATATTGCCCGTCAGTTCCTTGCCGATACAGGGGATCCCTGCAGCCTTGATCTGCTCTTCCATGAACCCCTCCAATTCCTCAATGACATAAAGGGTTTCCACCTTTCCGGCAAAATCCCGGATCAACTCCATTGGCAGTGGATATGTCAGCCCCAGCTTCAGGAAAGATGTCTCTTCCGGGAACACGTCCTTGGCATATTGGTAAGCCACAGAAGCCGTGATAACACCAGTTTTGTTGCCGCGCATTTCGATTTTGTTAATGGGACATGAGTTCCCGTATTTTTCCAGCTCTTTCAGATTTTTTTCCACCTTCGGGTGATTCAGGTAGGCATTTGCAGGTGCACAGATATACTTGCGGGTATTCCGTTCATAAGGGCGGACCTCCTGCTCCTCTCTTTCCCCAAAGGTCACCAGGCTCTTGGAGTGAGAGATCCGGGTAGTCGTACGAAACAGGACTGGCATATCAAACCGTTCAGAGATGTAGTACGCCTCTTTCAGAAAGTCAATGCATTCCTGAGAGTCCGACGGCTCTATCAGCGCCATCCGGGCCGCCTTGGCATAAAAGCGGTTATCCTGTTCGTTCTGGGACGAGTGCATACTGGGATCATCGGCAGAAACCACCACAAATCCCTTGTTCACCCCATTATAAGCCGCTGTAAACACCGGATCTGCAGCGACATTAAGCCCTACATGCTTCATAGCGCACAGGCTCCGAACTCCAGCAATGGCCGCACCATAAGCCATCTCAGCTGCGACTTTCTCATTGGGCGCCCATTCGCAGTACAGGCTGTCTCGATACTGGGGCAAATTTTCAAATATCTCTGTGCTGGGAGTTCCGGGATAGGCAGAGCACACTTTCACTCCCGCTTCATAAGCCCCTCGGGCAATGGCTTCGTTTCCAGAGAGTAAATGTTTCATGGCAGATACCACCTTTCTTGATTGGTGATTATTCTACAAAACAAAACTCTCTGTGAGAATTATTTGTTCAGAATAGGGATATAAGAAAAATGAAAGCCGCTCCGGAACAGGTTCTCTGTTTCGGAGCGGCCGAATTCATGCCGTCAGCCGCAAAATTGCCATCGCAGTATAGAGATGATATGCCTCCGGCATCTTGTGGATATTATATCCCAGATATTCGTGGATACGTTTGATCCGGTATTTGACCGTACTGATCGAAATATAGAGGTAGTTTGCCGTCTGTTCGATCTTTCCATCCGCATCTAGCAGATAGACAGCCAGTGTATTCCACAGTTCGTCCGTCATTGCCAGTCCCTTTTTCTGCGGCCTTATATAAATCTGGTACCGCTCTACAGCCATCCCGCCCTGCTGGACTGCCTCCACACAGGTATTGACAAATTGAAGTTCCTGCAATGTGTAGACCTTTTTGCGAGGATAGACTTTCTGGGCGTATTCGATATTCCTAACCACCATATCAAAAAAATCACCGGAAGGAAGATCCTGCTGCATGTGAGCAAAGAGGAAAAAGCGGTCGTCAAACAAGTCCAGTTCCCCCTGAAACGCTCTGGTAAAGTCTGAAAAGTCTATCGGATAGGAAGGGCTTTCCAAAAATATGGCGATATGGGAGTCCGACCGGGCCATGATAGGTCGAAAGGAAAACTGGCGGAAATACTGTTCGATTTTCATAAAGTGGACTGACATTTCCCGGTCTGTGAGGCGTTTTGAAGGAAAATACAGATACAGGATCGAAATATCTTTGAGATCCACATGAAGCGACTTTGCAAGAGCCTGTGCTTCCACGCGGTCATGCCGCATAATGGACTGTGCTAGGGAGTCCTCTCCACACTTGCTGCTGTCCCACACAGCGAAGAAAAAGCTTACCACTTCTGAGACCCAGCTCTGCTGGGCCGGAGGGATCGGGCCAGCTTCGGATGCCACCAGCAGATATTTAATATTAGTTTTCGGCAGAAATATCCTCTGACTGGTGAAATAGACCAGAGGGCCATTAACGATCTGGACCGTGCCCCGTTCTATGGGCAGCGCCTTATGGAGCCGACGGAAAAACTGCGGTTCTTCAAAAACTCCCGCAAGCTCCTTGCTGGGCACCGCCTGATACTGCAAGACAAAATTTCCATCCAAGAGAGCAATGGAAATCATGGCATTTTTGCATAGGATCTCCAGCATCGCATGTTCTCGGTCCTGATTCTTGGGAATACTCGCCAATTTCATCAGCGCGGAGTAGGAGAGCTGGTACTGGCGCTGGCTTTTCTGTAAGATCCCTTGCATGACCAGATCAATAACTTCGCTGTACGACCATTTCTGCACTTGTGGGACCATCTGAATCACAGGCAGGCGCAGTTGGTCAGCCATCTGTAGGAATGTTCGATCAAATTCCGCTGCATGGTCCGGAAGCGGAATGATAATCAGTCCACTTGCCCCCGCATCATGCAGAAAGCGCAGACAATCGCACTGCATCCCGATTTCCCAGTTGGGTAACAGGCCGGAGATCATGATTTTGTCTTTTAGGAACGGTTCCTTCTGGTATAGGTTCTGGTAATGGGTCATGAAATTATCCGCAATGCCAATTGACGTTACAAGATTGGACAACCCTTCCTCTCCTGCCAGCAGCGCTGCGTTCGCCTCTGGTACGAATGAAAAAAGTTCATATACAAAAAAACTCATAGCCTCCCGCCTCCTTAATGTGAGTAAAACAGGCATCCGTGGATGAGGGCCCATGTTACAAAGAAACTATATTTTTTATTATAATATATACCCCCTGTGGCGGCAAGAGCAGATCTTGAACTTTAACGCCGCATAACACACTGCAGTGCCGCTGTGGGAGCCACTATCTGAACGGACAAAACAGAGCAGTCAAAATTGAGCCATACAGACAACGACAGTCTTGTCCATAATTGCTAAAATAACTCAAAAAACAGGATAACAAATCAAAAATTCATTAAAATACCACAAATTTGTATCATATTCAAAAAGGGAGGATCTCCGCTATGCGTACCCTGTTGTTGGAAGAACTGACATGGCCTGAAATCAAGGAGGCACTGGAAAGCGGCATGAAAACCGTCATAATCTACAGCGGAGCCGTTGAGCAGCATGGCCCTCATCTTGCCGAGAGCACTGATACCACCCGTGCCTATGCGGAGGCAGTGGACTTGGCGGAGCGGCTTGGAAACGCGCTTGTTGCTCCGGTGGTCCGTCCCGGCGTGTCCCTTCCCCACATGGTCCTGCCTGGCAGCATCTCTTTGCGGCCTGAAGTGTTCAAAGGTATCGTGGAAGATTATATCGCCTCCTATGTCCGGCACGGTTTTACCCACATCGTTTTGGCGTCTACCCACGGGGGAAACATGCCCACACTCCTGCAGGTATTCTCTGAAAGCCGTGAAAAGTATCCCAGCGTCCATTTCGCCATGGGGTACACGATGGCGGAGGTCGGTCCGGTCATCGTAGCCTGTGAACAGGCGGAAGGTCTGCCCCGCGGAACGTGCGGCAGCCACTCCTGCGACTTTGAGACATCCCTGATGCTGCTGAAAAACCCGGAGCTTGTCTATATGGAGCAGGTAGAAAAGGGCTGGATCGGCAGCCTCACTCCCCAACTCATGACACAGATGGACACAGAAGGCATTACCTCCGTCTCTCCCAACGGGATCCTCGGCGATCCCACGGGCGCTACAGCGGAACGCGGAGGCAAGTACTTCAAAGCCATGCAAGACCTGCAGGAAAGACTGGTCCGCGAACAGTTCCCAAACTGAGTTATTCCGCCTGGCGGCCTGAAGAAAACTGAAAGAACAAGAAAGAGGGGAAACAACGTGGCAGACAATCGTGCAATTACCAAGGTGAGACCGGAAGAAAAGCAGTCCGCAGCTAGTTTGGCCTTTATCTGGATTGGCGGCATCATCAGTGCCCCGGCTTTGATGATCGGTGCAGCCTTGATCGGAGGTCTCGATTTGAAGACCAGTATCCTGGTGATCCTGATCGGCTTTATTGCCCAAGCCTTCCTGATGACGCTCAACGGCATGCAGGCGGCAGACCTGGGCTACCCCGCTCCCGTTCTGCTGGGCAAGACCTTCGGCGAAATTGGTTCCCGCTTCATCCTCTCCGGCCTGATCTCCATTTTGCAGTTCGTACAGGCGGGTATTCAGGTGGCTGTGTGCGGTGGTGCTTTCTATGCGGCGCTGGCCAGTTTTAGGATCACTATCTTTCCCGTCTGGCTGTGCTCCCTCTTCTGGGGAGGACTGATGGTCCTGACCGCTGTCTATGGATACGGCTGGATGAAAATTCTGAACTACGTGGCGGTGCCCTATCTTATCATCGTCTGCGTCTGGGCCACGGCTCGCTCGGCTGTGGATTACGGCGTGGAAGCACTCTTCAGTTATCAGCCGGAAACTCCCATGTCCTTTGTATCCGGCCTCTCCATCGTCATTGGTATGCTAGCCATGGGAACGCTTACGACCACCAACCTCACCCGTTTCTCTAAATCCAGGTTGGCCACGCTGGGCTCCACGTTTCTGGGGATCGTACCGGCCGCACTGCTGATGCTGACAATGGGTGCTGTGATGGCGTTAACAGCCGGCACCACTGATATCACCGAGCTCTTTGTAAAACTGGGCATGCCGGTCCTAGGTGTTCTGGCTCTGGTCCTAGCTACCTGGACGACCAACACCACCAATTTCTATATGATGGGGATCAACCTTGTGCGCGTCTTTGCTGCACCGGAAAAGAAGCGGGCAATGATCACAGGCATTGCTGGCCTGATCTCCACTGTACTCGCGATTTTCGGTGTCCTGAACATTTTCTCTTCCTTTATGAACTTTCTGGCGGCGATCTTCCCCTCTCTGGCAGGCATTATGATCGCTGATTACTGGGTCATCGGCCGCGGCAAAGCTGACAGCTTCGGCATTGTCCCAGGCATCAACTGGCTGGGAATCGCCTCCTGGGTAGTCGGTGCATTGGTCGGCCTGTTTTTCAAAGCTTTCTGCGCATCCTTTGTCTCTATTATCGTCAGCATTGTCGTCTATTGCGTGTTCTACTTTATCTTCAAGTCCAAGCTGCCCAAACCCGTGGACCCGGAGGTCTATGTTGGGAGCAGCGACGAATAATCCGTCAGGAAATTGCTTGCAATTTATCTGAATATACATTATTAAAAGGAGATGTTCTTATGGCAAAGGCTACCCCTGAGATGATTCAGATGGTAAACGACATCATGGCTGCCTGCTGCGAGCGGAATGCGCGCCGCATCCAAGCCCTGTGCGTCGACGATGAGAACGGCGGTTTCTACTGCGTCCATTCCGGCGGAGAAGTTAATAAGTCTCTGGATGAATGTATCAAGAGCCTGCGGTTCAAGCCCCCCGCACACGCGCTGGAGTGCAGGACCGAGGGATATTATGATGGCAACTGCGGCTGGTTCTTCACCGTGTTTGATGGGGAGTTCCCCGACGGCACGCCCGAAGTCATCCGCGGCACCACGGTCCTGCGCAAGGTCAACGACGAGTGGAAGGTCGCTTCTGTCCACGTCTCTGAGGCGGTCCCCCGCCCCGAACGTTTCAAGCTCAACTGAATAAAAAATAAATGCCACAACTGGCCATGCGATCGATTGCGGCGCATGGCCAGTTGTGGCACAGGGCGGTACTGCGCCAGCGATGGCAAACAATACAGGAGGTATCTGTAATGTCTAGAATATTGAAAAAGGACGATATCATCAATATCCTCTATGGAGCGACTCTGCTGGGTGCCGGTGGCGGTGGTTCCCTGCAGGACGGTCTCAAATGCATGAAAGACGCTGAACAGCGCCGTGAAATTGCAGTGGAAATGATTAGCCAGGAAGAGATGGAAGAGGGAAGTTATGTGGGTGTCGTAGCTGCGGTGGGATCCCCCGTCGCACTGAAGCAGCATCCCTTCCGTGACGAAGGCCTGTATGTTTATGAGACCCTGAAGCACGCTGCTGCTTTCGAAGGTAAAAATATGAAGTATGTCATGAGTGGCGAGACCGGCGGCTTCAACATGTTCACTCCCATGCTGGTAGCTATGGAAAAGGGACTTCAGGTTGTAGATGCCGATGGCTGCGGCCGCGCAGTCCCCGGTCTGGACGTAACACTCTTCACCTGCCACGGTGTTTCCTCCAGTCCTCTGGCGCTTGCGACCTGCAAGGGTGACAGCGCCGTTGCATACCTGAATGATCCGCTGGATTTCCGAACTGTCGAAGCCATTGCCAGAAACTTCTGTCAGTGCTACAGTTCCGGCGAGACACAGAATTATCCCATCGCCGCTTTCGGTACTTGGCTGGCTAGTAAGGATGATGTCAAAACAAAGCTTGCCAACGGTATGCTCTCTTTCTGTGAGACCGTCGGTAAGAAGATCATGGAAGCCAAGGCAGTCAAAGGCAATCCCGCACAGATGATCTCTTCCGTGCTTCCTTGCCGGGAACTCTGCCAAGGCACCATCACCAAAAAGTCTCTGGAAGTCCGTGACGGCTGGGACTGGGGCTATAATGAACTGACCCTGGAGGACGGCAGCAAATTTACTGTCGCCTTCAAAAATGAAAATATTGTGGCAAAAGATGCCGACGGAAAGGTTCTGATTACCGCTCCCGACCAAATCTGCATCATTGATTTAGACACCTATACGCCCTTGTCCAACTCTGACACTCAGGAAGGCCAGCGGGTACAGGTCATGGCCATGCCTGTACACAAGAACTGGTGGTCCACCCCGCTCGGCGTTGAGGTGTGGCGTCCTTACTATGAGTGTGTGGGCTATCATGGCGACCCTATCCGCTTTTGATTAGGGAAAGGAGTGCTTATCATGACCAGAATCTTAAATGAGAACGATATTCGTGCAGTCCTGACCGGCGAAGCTTTCTTTGGTGCAGGCGGCGGCGGGAGTCTGGAATTGGCTCTGGATATTCTGTCCAAAAAGGCAGCAGGCCGGGAGCTCTGCGTAAAGTGTGTGGAAGCCGGCGATATCCCCGAAGGTGGCAGCGCCGTGGTGATGACTTCCCTGTATGAAGCCAATTCTCTTTCCGGCAAGGATGAAAAATTTGTCCGCGAGCCCGGTATGACTGCTGCTGCCATGCAGCATTCGGCCTACATGTCCGGCAAACGGCTGGAGGCCATCCTCCCTATGGAGTGCGGTGCCGTTTCCTGTCTCTTTTCCATTCTGTGCAGCCTGGAAAGCGGTCTGGCCCTGGTAGATGCCGACGGTTGCGGCCGCGGCGTTCCCGGAATTGATGTGACCCTGTTTAAAAAGGGCGGGATCGCATTTTCTCCCGCCGTACTTTGTGATGACAAAGGGAACGTGGTCAGGGTTTACCCCTATCAAGCCACCAGTGGCACGGCGGCAGCCAATATGTGCCACTATCTCTCTGCAGCCTTCGGACATGTGACCGGCCTGGGCGCCTGGATCACCTCTCCCTGTGAAATCAAAGAGAAACTGGTTTCCGGTAGCCTGAGCACCGCCGAAAAGCTCGGCAAGGCGATCCTCTCTGCCAAGGCTGAGCATGTCTGTATCTGCAAAGCCATCGAAGGCACTCTCCCAGTCCGGACATTGGCCACTGGAAAAATCACAGGAAAAGATGCTTCCTTGGTGCAGTTGGAAGGTGAAGACGGTAAGACTTACTGCGCTGATCTTTCCAAGGTTACTGTGCGCTTCCGCACAGGTGCGGATGTGCTTGCTGTTTGCCCTGATCTCATTTGTGCCGTTGACCTGGATAAAGGGCTGCCCGTAACGAATGAAGAAATTGCGGTCGGCCAGCGCGTCCGTTACTATGCTATGCAAGCTCCTGTCCAATGGCACTCTAGTGGCACATGCTGGCTCCCCTATCTAGAAGAAGTGAAGTAACCAGCCTTACCTGTGCGCAAAAGAGCGGTTCAACTGAGCCGCCCTTTTGCGTGCTTTGAAACCGGACATGTGCGCAAAAGGAGAAGAGCAGTCCTGTGGGGCAGCGGCCTTCAAAAACACCGTGGGACAGCATGTGGCTGTTTGAGGGAACTCCGCCTGCCAAAGCCGTCACGTGATGACTGTCCCGGCCGTTCTTAAGTCATTGGTTCTGGAAGAATACTTATTTTTCGAACTTTTGAAGCACTCTCTCCGCTGCTCTGTACAGCTACCGAAGGCATCGCTGGTTTCCTTTTATATCGCCATAGGTGGAACTGAGACTACGGTGCCTCTGATTGACCACAAGTACGCCACCCGCTGCCATTTCTTCTAAACCGCCCTGATTCTCTTTACGAGCCATTTGCCAGGCTAACACAGAAGTATTACTTGCCGCGGCTGCACAGACAGTACTCGACAGGCTATTTCAGTACATTTTCACCCCATATCCCGGAGGTCCCCTTATGGATATCACACAGGTCCGTTACGCTGTGACTGTCGCCAAATGCGGTAGTCTTTCCAAGGCTGCCGAGGCCCTCTATCTTTCCCAGCCTGCGCTCTCCCAACGCATCAAGCACCTGGAGACAGAACTGGGATATTCTCTGTTCTGCCGTTCTCCCCAGGGGTTTTCATTGACTCCTGCAGGCAAACAGTTCTGCGCGAATGCACAGCCGCTGCTGTGCGCATGGGAACAGTTTCAGGCGCAGGCCAACCTGGCCGGTGTGGGAAAGCGGCTGCGTATCGGACTGGGCCCCCGGGTCTATTCCAACCGGCTGTTTGACAGGATCGTCCATTTTTTTGATACACATACAGACATTGAGGTCACATTCGTCACAGAGGCCGGTCAGGATTTCCTTGCGGCCATCCAAGCAGGAACCCTGGATCTTGCCATCGATCGTTTTCCGCCAGAGGAACTCCTCACCGGACACGGCCTTCTCTGTTCCACAGACCTGATTGTGGAACAGCAGTGTGTCCTCATGTCCTGGAACGATCCCCGTAGTGCCTGGAAGCATATCTCTTTTACAGATCTGCAGGCATGCTCGATGATTTCCGCTCTGGAAGATTCCGTAGAGGATAAAATTCTGAAGCGGATCTGTGAAAAACACGGCATCGTGCTACGCCGTATTTACCGTGTGGACAGCATTGACGCAATCATGTCTATGGTACAGCACGGCTGTGGCCTTGTTATCGGCCCCCATTCCTTTGCAGACTACTATGGAGTCGCTGGAGTTCCCCTGGTTCCGGAGTCCACTGTCTCTCTCAAGTTCATCTCCAAACTCGAAAACAACCGATGGCCTGAAGTCATTCTTTTCCGTAGGTACCTGGAACAGATCTGCTGCGGGCGGTCTCTCGCCAAACCGGACCCGGCGGTATGAGCCGTCATCCGCCTTTCACCAGAGAAAGAAAATGTTTGGTCCAAGCAGCAATGACAACCCCAGACAATTATTGTAAGAGGCAAGTAGAGAACCACGGTCCCCGGCAGTACATCTCTGGTTTTCTCTATATCCATCTGATGACAATATACAAAGGAGGCACCTTCATTGAAAGTACTGATTGTCGGCGGCGTGGCCGCAGGCACAAAGATCGCGGCCAAACTGAAACGGGAAATGCGTGCCGCAGATGTGGAAATCCTGACCATGGGGCGGGATATTTCCTATGCAGGATGCGGTCTTCCCTACTATGTAGGCGATGTAATCAAAACCCGTGATGAACTAGTCGTCAACACACCGGATGCCTTCTCCGGGCTCACCGGCGCTTCTGTCCGCACAGGTGTAGAAGTCACCGGGCTGGATAGGGCCTCCAAAACCGTCACTGCCAGAGATCTGTCCACCGGTGAGGTTTTCACCCGGAGTTATGACAAGCTGGTCATTTCCACCGGTGCCCACCCGTTCCTACCCAAATGCGAAGGACTGGATCTGGAAAATGTCTTTGTGATGCGGACTCCTGATGACGCCGATGCCTTTCGAAAAAAGGTGGACAGCGGCGAAATCAAACGCGCCGTTATCGTGGGTGGCGGGCTTATCGGCTTGGAAGTGGCTGAGAATCTGGCAGACCGCGGCGTAAAGACCTCTGTTATCGACCTTGCCCCCCACATTCTGCCGGAAATGTTAGACCCCGAGATGTCCGCATATATCGAAAATGCCATGGCCAACGCAGGCGTGATGCCTTTCACCGGCGTGGCCCTGGAGGGGATCACGGGCAGTGGAAAAGTAGAAAAAGTCCTCACCAGCCGCCGCCCCATGAAGGCAGATGCCGTGGTTTTGGCCATGGGGTTCCGTCCTAACACGGAATTTCTAGCCGATTCCGGGCTGGCCATGGAAAAGGGCACCCTGTTGGTCGATGAATACATGTGCACCAATGACCCAGATATTTATGCAGCTGGTGACTGTGCGCTAGTGACCAGCCGGATCACTGGCCGGCGGCAGTGGTCTGCTATGGGATCCACCGCCAATATCTGCGGACGGCTAGCCGCCATGCGCCTGGCCGGAGATCCCCACGCAGTGTCCTATCCCGGTGTGTTAGGTACCGGTATCGCCAAGCTGCCTGGCACCAATATGGCGCGGGTGGGGTTGACAGAAAAAGACGCCCGGGAGGCCGGGTTCGATGTAGAGACCATTGTGGCGGGCGTCGATGACAAGGCTCACTACTATCCTGGGTCTAGCAAATTCCTGACAAAAATGGTTTGTGATAAGACGAGCCATCGCCTCCTTGGCCTTCAGGTCGTTGGCAGCGGCTCTGTAGACAAAATGGCGGATATCGCTGTGACGGCAATTTCTCTAGGTGCCAAACTGGAGGACCTTCAGCATTGTGATTTTGCCTATACCCCCCCGTTCTCCACGGCGATCCACCCCTTTGCCGTAACGGTCAATGCTCTGTTGAACAAACTCAACGGCGACTTGGACAGCATGACACCGGTCGAATACGCCGCTGGTGCTGCTGAGGAATACCGCGTGGTAGACTGCTCTATCCTTCCATCCATCCCCGGTGCTCCCTATCTGGATCTTAGTCAGATCAACGGTCCTGTGGAAGGACTCTCTCCAGATGAGAAGCTTCTGTTGGTGTGTTCTACCGGAAAGCGGACCTACTTGGCGCAGAACCGCCTGAAGTTCTATGGTTATCACAATACAAAGGTCCTGGAGGGGGGTACGCTGTTCACCCCCGAGTTTTTGGAAGAAAAATGAAATGCTGCTGAGGGGCGGCATGCAGTTCAAAAGGAGAAGGAACATATCATGAACATCACTGCAGAAGAAAAAAAGGCTCTCAAGGGCCGCGGGTATATCATGTGCCGGGACGGAAATCATTTTATCGCCCGAATTATCACGGTGGACGGCACACTGGACGCCCATGAAATGGAGGTCTTGAAGGAAGCCGCTCAAAAATTCGGCAATGGGAAAATTGCCCTCACGACCCGTCTGACTCTGGAAGTTCAAGGTCTGACCTACGACAACATCGAACCATTCAATACGTTCATCGCCCAAGCCGGTCTTTATACTGGCGGCACGGGTTCCCGCGTCCGTCCCATCGTGGCCTGCAAAGGCACTGTGTGTATCCATGGCCTGATCGACACTCAAGAACTAGCGCGTGAACTGCACGAAACATTCTACAAGGGCTGGTATGATGTCAAACTTCCCCACAAGTTCAAAATCGGCATCGGCGGCTGCCCAAACAACTGTATTAAGCCAGGTTTGAATGATTTCGGCATTATGGGCCAGCGGGTACCTGCCTATGATCCCGATGACTGCAATGGCTGCAAGAAGTGCTCCGTCGTAGAGGTCTGCCCCATGAAAAATGCCCATCTGGACGAGGATGGCATCATGCAAATCGATTGGGATACCTGCAACAACTGCGGTAAGTGTGTGGATGCCTGTAATTTTGATTGTGTGACAGAAGCAAAAGCAGGATATAAAATTATGGTCGGTGGTATTTGGGGTAAGCGTCAGCGCCTTGGCACCGTGATTGATGAAATCTACACAAAGGAGCAGGTCTTTGAGATGATAGAACGAGCGCTTCTGCTGTATCGGGAGCAAGGCAAGACCGGAGAGCGGTTCGGTGTATTCATTGAACGCATTGGTACCAACAGCTTCATCTCCCAGTTGAAAGCCGGAGACGTTATGGAGCGTAAGCAGGCTATTTTGGATGCTCCCCTCCATCTACAGGGTGGTGCCACCTGTTGATGTAAGAAAAAGAAGGAGCTCCGGAGTGAACTGCCCCAGATTATGCGGACAGCCCCAAAAGGACTTCTGGCAGGAAATCTAGAGTTTTCGGCGGAGAGGCGCCGCGCAAGTGGCACCTCTCCAGTTTTGAGCTGGATGCGCTCGTAGTTGTAAAAGTGGATGGACCGATTCATCTCATTAGCCTCTGAGAATGCTGCTGGTTTGTAGCGTTAAATGCTCTCTATTGAGAAGTTTGAGGAATGCTGCGATTTGGTTGAACCGGATGGCCGCTAAGGCCGTTCCCCAGAAAGAGCGGGCCCCCGGCTGGGTGTGAAGCACCTGACAGGAATCCCGTTGTGTATACTATTGATGGTACGCAGGCGTAAATCCATATCTCTTGCCGGTTTTATAATATTGGCCTGCATTGGGTGGGCTTCTAGCTCACGCAATCGGACAGATTCTTCTGCTTTCTGAAATAAGTGAAAAATGCAGAACCTGCGATATTGACTCTATAAATATTTAGTCAGTATGCGAAACAGGCAGAGCATGGTTCCCTCTATATGCCAATGGTCCCCTGGGTTCTCATTGCTGTGACGCTTACTGTCTTTCTTGTGCAAATACAGAGGCGCGCACCAGGCCGGGAAGAGTGGCTTTCAATGCGATGCAAGCAAAGTCGGTGCTGCTGATATCATCTAAATTCTTGAAGATCCTTCCTCTTATTGAGAGATACCTTCAACATAGGCCTGAGAACGAATAAAGCACGCCTGGCTGGCGTGCTTTACCCGGCAATTATATTTTAGTAGCATCAAATAGAAATGTAAGTCTCCATACTTTACGGCCACCCACATAAGAAACAAAAGGATGCTGTCACATCGGCGATCTTTCGCAGCGTCACTGCTTCAAATCCCTCATCCTGAATCGGATGGGCTTGCAGCCTGCAAGCCCAAAGACCTTTTGTATGTCCTACTAACGGATAGCCACAGGACTGATGGCACCTTGCAGTAAAGAGCCAAGGCGAAGAAAACTCTCCGCCTCGGCTCTTTGCTGTCCGGATTTACTTGTCCAATTCAGAAAAATTGCATACACATCACATCCGCTGGCACCCGTTGCCATCTGACAACTATCCCCTTATCTGTGCTTGCCGAGATACGCCTCTTTGATCTTCTCATTGGCCAGCAGCTCCGCGCCGGTGCCGGACATGGTGATGTTCCCCGTCTCCAGCACATA
>QWCV01000060.1_pt1 | contig 136003 bp, 113 predicted proteins | sample 1972621 | NCBI WGS metagenome assembly QWCV01 (sample SAMN09866699, study PRJNA288562) | Human gut metagenome isolate pre2_stool, whole genome shotgun sequencing... | isolation source: gut | host: Homo sapiens | place: USA: California | reverse complement strand
GGCTCGAGCGCGGCATCGGCTGTCACCGCCGGTACATTTCCGGCCGCCAGCGCCGCGATGCGGTGCCGGTCAAACAGACGCTGCGCCGCGCGCGCGAAAGCGAGCGCCGCCGCAAGATTTGCATACGCCGTGCGCCCCGGCCGCGCCAGCAGCGCCAATATCCGGTCGCGCACCGCTGTGACCGCAGCAGTCAGCCGCCGCTCACGCGCGCCGGGCACATAGCCGTCGTCCGGCAGCAGCATGGAGGTGAACCGCAGCGGCACAGAACGCTCCAGCAGCCGCCGCGCGGCCTCCGGGCACGCGGGCGAGAGTCCCTGCTCCACCCGGTCGCACAGCAGCACCTCCCAGCGCGGAAAGTCCCGGCACGTGCGGCACAGGCTCTGCTCGCCGAGTGTGCGCTGCAGCTCGCACAGGCCGTCCGCGCACAGAAACGGGCAGCGTCCATCCGTCTGCGCAAAGTACGTATCGCCCTCGCTGTCCACACGCAGCACGCGCCGCAGCTTTGCCGCCAACGGATGCTGCAGGCGCAGGTAAGCGTCCTGCGCGTCCGGATCGACGACGATCTCCCACGCGGCGCAGCACGTCTGCGGGCACGCCCCGGCCAGGCACCGGAACGCGGCATAGTCATCAGGTCGGATCTGGTACATGGCGGCCTCCTTGCGTGCATTTGTTCTATTGTAACACATCACACGCCGCAGGAAAAGGGACGTTGCGCGCTCCGTGCGCAAAAAACAGACGGACACCGAAATGTCCGTCTGTCTGTCATTTGGTTGACCGGCCGGCAGCTTACTGCTTGACCAGATCCATGAGGTTGATGATGCCACGCGGGCAGATCTCAGCGCAGTGGCCGCAGCCGACGCACTTGTCATAGTCGATCGTGGACACGAAGTTCTCGATCTTGATCGCTTCTGCCGGGCACTCACGCTGGCACTTCATGCAGCCGATGCAGCCGACATCGCAGATCTTGCGCGTGACGGCGCCCTTGTCCTGATTGCGGCAGCCGACAAGCACAGCCTGCTTATACGGCACCTTCTCAATGATCTTCTTCGGGCAGGCCTCGGCGCAGGCCATGCAGCCGACGCACTTGTCGCGGTCGACCTTGGCGACACCGTTGACGATGTGCATGGCACCGAACTTACAGGCCCTGGCACAGTTGCCGAGACCGATGCAGGCGAAGCGGCACTCCTTGTTGCTCTTGCCGCCGAACAGCATGGCAGCCTGGCAATCCTGGGGGCCCTGATAGTTGAAGCGCTTGACGGCGACGCCCTCCGCGCCGGAGCACGGCACGAACGCGACCATCTTCTCCTCCGCACCGGCGGAGACGCCCATGATTTCCGCGATCTTGTCGGCGGCAGCCTGACCGCCGGCAACGCAGCAGTTGACCGGAGCCTGACCCGCCGCAACCGCAGCGGCATAGCCGTCGCAGCCGGGGTAGCCGCAGCCGCCGCAGTTGGCGCCGGCGAGGCACTCACGCACGGCCTCCTGCTTGGGGTCGACTTCCACATGGAAGATTTTAGCGGCGAACGCCAGCAGCGCGCCGAAGATGGCGCCCATAGCGCCGAGGACGGCGATACCTTCGAGAATCAAAGTAAAGTTCATATTCACGCCCTCCTTAGCCGATCTTCATGCCGGAGAAGCCCATGAAAGCCAGGGCCAGCAGACCGGCGGAGACGAGGCAGATCGGGAAGCCTTCGAAGCTCTCCGGATAGTCGGCAAACTCGAGCTTCTCGCGCACGCTTGCGAACAGGCAGATGGCGAGCATGAAGCCGAGACCGCCGAACACGCCGTAAACCACGCTCTGCAGGAAGCCGAAGCTGTACTGCGTGTTGAGCAGCACGACGCCGAGCACGGCGCAGTTGGTGGTGATCAGGGGCAGGTAGATGCCGAGCGCGGAGTACAGGGACGGGATGGACTTTTTGAGGAACATCTCGATGAACTGCACGAGCGCGGCGATGACGAGGATGTAAGCGATCGTCTGCAGGAAGCCCAGGCCGAGCTTGACGAGCAGGCAGTTGACAAGCCAGCAGATGGCGGACGCCAGACCCATGACGAACGTGACGGCGAGGCCCATGCCGGCGGCGGTGTCGATCTTGCTCGAGCAGCCGAGGAACGGGCAGCAGCCGAGGAACTGCGAGAAGATGAAGTTATTCGTCAGCACGGCGCTGAGGATGATGGCAAAAATACTGGTCGTAGAACTCATGTTATGCCGCCTCCTTTTCCTGCGCTGCGAGCGCTTTTTCCTTGGCTTCCTTCTTCTCGGCGGACTTGCGCAGCGCGTACTGCATCAGCGCGATCAGGCAGCCGAGGGTAATGAAGCCGCCGATCGGGAGCGTGAGCACGAGCGCGCCGTACTCGGACGGGAAGATCTGAATGCCGTTGCCGGTGCCGATGACACCGTCGATGGTGTTGAAGATACCGGTGCCGAACGAGCCCTTGCCGAGCAGCTCACGAATGACACACATGGCGATGAGCACGAGCGTATAGCCGAGGCCCTGGAAGATGCCGTCGAAGAACGACGGGCCGACGGGGTTTTTCTGGCAGAACGCTTCGGCGCGGCCGATGATGATGCAGTTGACGACGATCAGCGGGATGAACACGCCCAGGGACGCGCTCAGCGCGGGAACGTAAGCCTGCAGCACCAGATCGACAATGGTGACGAAGCTGGCGATGACCAGCACGAAGATGGCCAGACGGATGTCATTCGGAATGACCTTACGGATGAGAGAAATGACCACATTGCAGCACGTCAGGATGATGAGCACGGACAGGCCCATGCCGATGCCGTTGAAGAGGCTGGTCGTGATGGCCATGGTGGCGCACATACCGATGAGCTGCACAAGGACCGGGTTGTTGGTAATGAGGCCTTCCTTGAACTGTTGTTTGATATTCATATTTCAGCCCTCCTTAACCCAGCGACTTGGCCGCGTTGATGACGGTCTGCACTTCGGTAACGACAGCGCGGGACGTGATCGTCGCGCCGGAAATGGCTTCGACGGTGCCCTTGTCCTTGGTCAGGGCAAGGCCGTCGCCCTGACCGACCAAGTGGTCGCGCCAGGCGCCTTCATTGGTGTCCGCCGCCTTGGCGCCGAGACCGGAAGTCTCGGAGTGCTTGGTGACGTACACGCCGGTGCAGTTATAATCGCTGTCGAGGCCGACGACCATGGTGATCATGCCCTGCGCGCCGGAGAACGTAGTCTCGGCGACGTAGCCGATCTGCTGGCCGCCGGTGGTGGCGGTGCTGAGCTTGGTGATGGTGCCGTCGTTCTCAAAATTGGCCTGCTCGGAATAGTCGTCGGCCTGGAGGACGTTGGCGTATGCTTTGTTGGTCGTCTCGACCGCGCGCATGGCAATGGTGTCTTTCGTCACCTCATAAACGAGGCCGAGGGCCAGCGCCATGATGGCAGACACGGCAAAGAGCACGAGCGCAAGCTTGATGATCTGGCCGCCGCCGGATTTCTTTTCAGTCTTTTCAGCCATTTGCAGCAGCCTCCTTTGCTTCTTTCTTCGCAGCCTTTGCAGCAGCCTTCTTGGCCTTGACGTCCTCGCGGCTGACGCCGAACTGACGGCGCTGGGTGTGCTTGTCGAACATCCACGCGCAGCAGTTCATGATGAGGATGGCAAAGGAAACGCCCTCCGGGAAGCCGCCGAACACGCGGATGAGCACGGTCAGCGCGCCGCAGCCGACGCCGTAGATGATGCGGCCGGGAGCGGTGACGGGGCTGGTGCTGTAGTCGGTCGCCATGAAGAAGGCGCCGAGCAGCAGGCCGCCGGACAGGAGGTTATCGAGCATCCACTCGACGTGGGTATAGCCGCCGCCATTTTTGCTTCCGAAGATGAGCGTCAGCAGCGCGACGGAGCCGATGAACGACACGGGGATATGCCAGGTGATGACCTTGCGGCACAGCAGGTACACGCCGCCGATGAGCAGCGCGAGCGCGCTGACCTCGCCGAGGCAGCCGGGCATGGTGCCGAGGAACATGGACTTGAAGGTGTAGTACTGCGGCAGCGCCTCGCCGGCCTTCATGTAGCTGAGCGGGGTGGCCATGGTGGTCGCGTCCGCGCCGATGACGGACGTCAGGCTGCTGGGCACGACCCAGGTGGTCATGAACAGCGCGTAGGAGGCGAGCAGGAACGCACGGCCGGCGAGCGCCGGGTTGAGGAAGTTCTTGCCGATGCCGCCGTAGAGCTGCTTGACGACCACGATGGCGAAGAACGCGCCGATGATCGGCAGCCACCACTTGCAGTTGGCCGGCAGGGTGTACGCGAGCAGGATGCCCGTGACCACGGCGGACAGGTCGCCGATGGAGTCGGGCTTTTTCATGAGCTTGCGGTAAGCCCACTCAAAGAACACGCACGACACGATGGACACGGCCAGCGGGATGAGCGCCTGCGCGCCGAACTGCCACACGCCGACACACAGAGCCGGGAGCAGGGCGATGATCACGTCGAGCATGATCTCGCGGGTGCCGCGCTTGGCGCGCACCTGAGGCTGGTAGGCAGCGTCAAAGGTAAATTCTTTCGGTGTCATTTCGTTTCAGCCTCCTTTGCAGCGGCTTCCGCGCGGGCCTTTTCTTCAGCTGCACGGGCGGCGAAGAGGAGCTTTGCGGTCTTGAAGGTATGGGTCAGGGGCAGACGGCCCGGGCAGTTGTACGAACAGCTGCCGCACTCGAAGCAGTCGAGGATATGGTACTTCTGCATGTTCTCGAAGTCGCGGTTCTGATAGTACTTATACATGTACAGCGGCTCGAGCTTCATCGGGCAGACAGTCAGGCACTTGCCGCAGTGGATGCACGTCGGATTCTCAACGGAGCGGTCTTCCTTATCGGTGAAGAACAGGATACCCGCGGTGCCCTTGATGTTGGGCGCCTCGAGATTCGTAGCGATCAGGCCCATCATGGGTCCGCCGAGGACGATCTTCTTCGGCTCGACGACGAAGCCGCCGCACTGCTCGACGATGTAGCTGAATGGGGTGCCGAAGCGGCACTGCAGGTTGTAGGACTTATCGCCCATGGCGCTGCCGGCGACGGTGAGGACACGCTCGATGCTGGGCATGCCTTCGTAGCAGGCGCGGTAGATGGCGTAAGCCGTCTGGGTGCTGATGACGTTGCAGCCGACGCCGGACGGCAGGCCACCGGGCTTGACCTCACGGTTCGTGATGGCCTTGATCTGCATCTTCTCGGCGCCCTGGGGGTACTTGACGTTCTCCGGCACGATCTCCACGCCGTACTGCGCGGGGTTCTTGGACAGCAGCAGGTCGATGGCGTCCTGCTTGTTCTTCTCGATGCCGTAGTAAGCCTTGTCGAGGCCGGACGCGATGCGCGCCAGCTCGATGCCCTTGAGCAGCTCCTCAGGGTGGTTCTTCATGGTCAGGTGGTCGCCGTTGAGGTACGGCTCGCACTCTGCGCCGTTGATGATGAGGGTATCGACCTTGCCAAGGCCGCCGCGGATCTTGAACGCAGTCGGGAACATGGCGCCGCCGTGGCCGACGATACCGGCCTCGCGGATGCGCTCGAGGATGGCCTCAGGATCCTTCATCTGCTCGGGCGTCAGGGGCGCGAGATCCGTGCAGGGGGTGTCCTGGAAGTCATTTTCGATCACGATCGCGGGGATCATATCGCCCAGGGGGTGGGGTCTCGGCTCAATAGCGATCACCTTGCCGGAGACCGTCGCGTGAATGGGCGCGGAGACGGGTGCCGGATTGTCAGCGATCTTCTGACCCATCTTCACATAATCGCCCACCGCGACCAGCGGTTTGCAGGGTGCGCCGATATGCTGCATCATCGGGAGCACGACCTGCGGCGGAGGCGCAATGACGGTCACCGGAACGTCCGGAGCCTTCATGTAGTTGGGATGAACTCCGCCATGAAACTTAAAGGGCATTTGCATCACCTCTCTATTTTTTGACCCACATATATTAGCACACCAGCCTAACTTCGTCCACCAAAAATGGCGGAAAAACATCAAATTGTACTAATTTAAATATTAACGAACCTGCAAAAATGCTGACAAATCCAACATTTCCGGAAACTTTGCAACATTTTGTGCATATTGGCGGGATTTCTCGCCATCCCGGCGCGCCGGGCGGAAAAAAATTCTGTGTTCGGGACTTAACAAGCGCGGAAAAATCCTGTAAAATAGATAGCAAATGCTCTGCCGGCGCCGCCGGCGGCAAAAGGAGGCCACGTTATGCTGACACCCTGGGCGGATACGCTCGACCGCGCGCAGCCCCTGCCGGAGTATCCCCGGCCGCAGATGGTGCGCGACAGCTACCTGAATCTCAACGGCCCGTGGAGCTACGCGATCACGACGAGCGCGCAAAAGCCTGCGCAGGCCGACGGCACGATCCTCGTGCCCTTCTCGCCCGAGAGCGAGCTGTCCGGTGTGGGACGCGTCCTGCAGCCGGAGGAATACCTGTGGTACATCCGCACGGTCACGCTGCCGGACGGATTCAATGTCGGCCGCGTACTGCTGCACTTCGGCGCGGTCGATCAGATCGCGACCGTGTGGTGCAACGGCGTGGAGCTGACCACGCACACGGGCGGCTACCTGCCGTTTACGGTGGACATCACCGAGGTGCTGGCCAAGGAAAACACGATCCTCGTGTGCGTGCGCGACGCGACGAATAAGTCCCAGCTCCCGCGCGGCAAGCAGACGCTGCACCCGCACGGCATCTGGTACACGCCGCAGAGCGGCATCTGGCAGACGGTCTGGCTCGAGAGCGTGCCGCAGAACTATATCCATTCCCTGCGCGTGACGCCGCTGTTCGACGCGCATCAGGTGGAGATCACCGTTGAGGGCGCCGGCCAGTGCATGATCGATCTGGAGGGAAAGCGCTTCACGTTCCCGGCGGGTGTGCCGGCGCACGTGCCGGTGCAGTCGTTCCGCCCCTGGTCGCCGGAGCACCCGACGCTCTACCCCTTCAGCGTGACGCTCGGAGACGACACGGTCTACAGCTACTTTGCCATGCGCAAGTGCAGCGTCGAGACGGATGCGAACGGCGTGCGCCGCCTGTTTCTCAACGGCAAGCCGTATTTTCACAACGGCCTGCTCGATCAGGGCTACTGGCCGGACGGGCTCTACACCGCGCCGAGCGACGACGCGCTCATCTATGACATCCAGCTGGCCAAGGACATGGGCTTCAACATGCTGCGCAAGCACATCAAGGTCGAGTGCGACCGCTGGTACTATCACTGCGACCGGCTGGGTATGCTCGTCTGGCAGGATATGCCCTGCGGCGGCAAACGCTACGACCCGCTCATCGTCTCCACCCCGCTCGTGACGGGCTGGCACCTCGACGACAGCTGGTATCCCCTCTTCGGCCGCACGAACGTGACGGCGCGCAAGGCGTTTTTGAACGAGCTGCGCGACATGGTCACCACGCTCTACAACCACCCGTGCATCGCCGTGTGGGTACCGTTCAACGAGGGCTGGGGCCAGTTTGACTGCCAGACGGCCGTGCAGGTCATCGAGTCCATAGATAAGACGCGCACGATCGACCCGGCCAGCGGCTGGCACGACCAGGGCTTCGGCGATGTGCGCAGCCTGCACGTGTATTTCCAGAAGTACAGGTTCCAGCCCGATAAGCTCGGCCGTGCCACGCTGCTGTCGGAGTTCGGCGGCTATATCCACCGCGTCGAGGGCCATGCCGTCGGCGGCAAAAGCGTCGGCTACAAGACGTGCGACGCCCCGCTCTCGCTCGAGTATGCGCTCCAGGCGCTCTATGACGAGCAGATCCGCCCCGCCATCGCGCAGGGGCTCAGCGCCGCGGTGTACACGCAGCTGAGCGACGTGGAGCATGAGCTCAACGGCCTCGTGACCTATGACCGCAGCATCGTCAAGCTCCCGGTGCAGACGCTGCGCAAGATCTTTTATATCGAAAACGAATGAGCAAAACCGCCCGCTGCGATCGCAGCGGGCGGTTCGTTTTTTGGATTTGGGCGCGTGCTTTAGTACGCCACGCCCCAGTAGATCATGCACTTGGCGGGCTTGCCGCACACGGGGCAGACATCGTCCAGGTGCTCCTGCTCGAACGGGATGCAGCGGCTGGACATACCGGCCTTGTCCTTCATCTCGAGCTCGCAGGCGAGGTCGCCGCACCACATGGTCTTGATGAAGCCGCCGTTTTTCTCCTGCAGCTCCTTGGCCTCGGCCAGCGAGTGCGCCGCGTAGGTGTGCTCGTCGAGGTTGCGCTTGGCCTTGTCGAACAGGCCCTGCTGCACGGCCTCGAGCAGCTCGGGGATGCGCGCCTCGAGCTCGTCGAGCGCGACGGTGACCTTCTCGCCGTTGTCGCGGCGGACGGCGACGCAGTGGCCGGCCTCGATGTCCTTCGGGCCGATCTCGACGCGCAGCGGCACGCCCTTCATCTCCCAGTTGGCAAACTTCCAGCCGGGGCTGTTGTCGCTGAAATCGCCCTGCGCGCGCAGGCCGGCGGCCTTCAGGCGCGCGACGAGCTCCTCGGCCTTCTCGGTCACGCCGGGCTTGTGCGCCGCGATCGGCAGCACGATCACCTGGATCGGCGCGATGTGCGGCGGCAGGACGAGGCCGCTGTTATCGCCGTGGGTCATGATCAGGCCGCCGATGATCCGCGTGGACATACCCCACGAGGTCTGGTGCGGATAGGCCTGCTGGTTGTTCTTGTCGGTGTAGGTGATGTCGAACGCGCGGGCAAACCCGTCGCCGAAGTAGTGGCTCGTGCCGGACTGGAGCGCCTTGTGGTCGTGCATCATGCACTCGATCGTATAGGTGTTCACGGCGCCGGCAAACTTCTCCTTGTCGGTCTTGTTGCCGCGGATAACGGGCATGGCCAGCTCCTGCTCGCAGGTCTCGGCATAAATTTCGAGCATCTGCAGCGTCTCCTTGCGGGCCTCGGCCTCGGTGGCGTGCAGGGTGTGGCCCTCCTGCCAGAGAAACTCACGCCCGCGCAGGAACGGACGGGTGGTCTTCTCCCAGCGCATGACGCTGCACCACTGGTTATACAGGCACGGCAGATCGCGCCAGCTGTGCACGATGTGGCTCCAGTGCTGGCAGAAGAGCGTCTCGGACGTCGGGCGCACGCACAGGCGCTCCGGCAGCTCCTCGCTGCCGCCCATCGTGACCCACGCGCACTCGGGCGCGAAGCCCTCAACGTGGTCCTTCTCCTTCTGCAGCAGGCTCTCGGGGATCAGCATCGGCATGGACACGTTCTGGTGTCCGGTCGCCTTGAACTTGCCGTCGAGCACCTTCTGGATGTTCTCCCAGATGGCGTAGCCATACGGGCGCAGGATGAACAGGCCCTTGACATCGGAATAGTCCACCAGCTCCGCCTTGGTGCACACGTCGGTGAACCACTGGGCGAAGTCGACTTCCATATCGGTGATCTGCTCGACCTTCTTTTCTTTGGCCATAAGCGCAACACTCCTCTGTATGCCGCGCAGAGATCCCGCGCGGACGTATTTCATAATGTATGGGGTAACTTATATAGTGTATAGAATCCGCCGCCGCTTGTCAAGCACCAAGCAGCTCCTGCACCGCAAAAACACCGATCATGACGGCGATGAGAAAGTACAGCACGACCGCGGCGACGGAGTGCCGCGCCGGCCGGCGGTCAAACAGCTGCCCCACGCACCAGAACATGAGCAGGCTGGTACCGATCCAGTAGACCGGGTTGAGCGCGACGGCCATAACCGTTACCTCGACGATCAGCAGCGCGAACACCACGATCTGCCACGTGCGGATGCGCCGCGCGCGGCTGTTGCAGTAGATCTCACGCCAGGCGTCGGCCAGCTCGCGGCGCTGGCGGCGGAAAAACGGCTCGCGCGGCTTTTTCGGCGCGGCCGCTTCGGCCGGAGCCTCGGTCGTTTCGACCACGGTCTCGGTTATGGTTTCGGCGGTCTCGGCTGCCGTTTCAGGCTCCGTCTCGGTGTAGGGGCGCTCTTGTTCCATGCGTTCCACTCCTTTCCGGCTTTTCGGAAAACCGGTCCTTTTTCCACAGGATACCCCGCCGCGCAACGCCTGTCAAGAGCTGGGTCACGGCCGAAAAGTGCATTTCGGGCTTGACCGCGCACCATTCGTGCAATATAATATGTAAATTAGAGATGCTATTTCAAGATGCAATCGAACCCCTTGGAGGTGACCATCTATCAACAGACAGAGTTACATGGCGGAGATCAGCAGTCTGCTCGGCCTGATCACCGACGACCAGACACGTCAGGCGCTCATCGCGCAGATGGAGAATATGTTTGACAACGCGCCCGATGAGGAGCGCCTCATTCAGGAGATCGGCAACCCGACGAAGGTGGCCGTTGCCCTCATCCGCTACGCCGACAGCGGCAAGATCACGCCGGCCGCCGCGCCCGTGGTCGCGCCCGAGCAGGTGCAGCCCAGGCGCGCGCCGCAGCCGCGCCCGCGTGCCGAGCAGTACCGCCCGATGACCGCGGCCGCGGCGCAAAAGCCCGCGCCGTCGTTCACGTTCCCGGAGCCGCCGGAGGGCCCCGACGAGCCCGAAACGGACGAAGCGCCCGTGCTCGACGGTCAGTTCTCGTTTGACGAGCAGCCCGCCGACGACGGCTACTACGACGAGCAGCCCGCCGACGACGGCTACTGCGACGAGCAGCCCGCGGATGACGGCTACTATGACGAGCAGCCCGCGGATGACGGCTACTATGACGAGCAGCCCGCGGATGACGGCTACTACGACGAGCAGCCCGCCGACGACGGCTACTACGACGAGCAGCCCGAGGGCGGCTACGACCCGAACTACGCCACCGACGGCGAGGAAGGGTATTATGACGAGGCCTATTATGACGAACCGGCTTACAGGACGAACGTCTTTCTGGCCATTCTCTACACGCTCGGCGCGATCGTGGTCGGCGTGCCGGTGCTGGCCGTGCTGCTGGTGCTGGATCTGGCTGTGCTGGCCGTCGGCGCCGCATGCGGCGCGGGTGGTGTGGGCCTGATTGCGACGGCCTTCATCGGTCTGCCCATGGTGGCGGATATGCTCATTCTGCTCGGCGGCGGCGCCGCCGTGATCGCCATCGCGCTTGTCGTGATCTGGCTGGCCGTCTGGCTGTTCATCCGCATGGTCATCGGCTGGGTCCGGCTGCTCGTGCGCACGGGCAAGCGCTGGTGCAGAAAGGAGATCGCCGCATGAAAAAAGCCTGGAAAACCATCCTCATCATCGCCCTGTGCATCCTGATCGTCGGCGAGATCGTGCTCGGCGTCGGCCTTGCGACCGGCGGCAGCCCCGACCGCATCTGGGATGCGGCGTATGAACACTACGACTTCGCGTCAGTCTTCGCATTCATCAAGTCCTCCGGCATCGCGGACTTCCTTGCGAGCATCGGCCTGTAAGAAAAGCAAAAAATGAGGCGGCGAGCTATGCTCGCCGCCTCATTTTGATCTGTTTGATCTGTAAAAAGCCTCGCAGAGTTTGCGCCCGCAGGCGCAAAGAAATTCCAATCATTTTCTCCGGCGACATGTGCGGCGGAGAAAATACCGCTCGGCTCGCAAACGTGCGCAGGATGCGGCTCTGGTGCATCCTGCGTGCGCTGCAGCGAGCTGCAGCTCTTCCAACGAGAGCCCAACGCAGTGGGTCTCGTTGGCCCGTCTCACCGTCTCATTTCATTTTAAAGAGCAGCACGCCGCCCGTCATCAGCGCGAGCCCCGCCCACTTGCTCCAGCCGAAGGCGAGCTTTTCCGTGCCCATGATGCCGAAGGCGTCGATGGCCGCGGCCGCAGAAAGCTGCGCGATGAGGATCGTCGCCACGGCGAGCGTCGGGCCGAGTCTGCCCATGCCGAGCATGACCGTGACCGTGATGGCCAGCGCCAACACACCGCCGAACCAGCAGTATTTCGGTGCGGCACCCAGCGCGGCAAAGCTGCCCGTGCGCCAGAACACCAGCACCAGCAGCGACAGCACCGCCGCCACGCACTGCACGAAGGCGTTGGTCTCCATCGTGCCGATGTGCTCGCTCAGGCGCGTGTTCATCACGCCCTGAATGCTCATCGCCGCCCCGGCGAGGATGCACGCGAGAAATCCACCCAAAATTCATCGGCTCCTTCCGAATAATCCTTGCACTGCCGCCAGAGATGTGTTACACTGTGTTGTACGGGCAAACATTTGCCCGCAGTACACGCACAAAGGAGGCCCCGCCCATGGCAGCAGGCAGCAAACCGAAATACTATCTCGTGGAGGCGAGCGTCCTGCCCGAGATCTTCGCCAAGGTGATCGAGGCCAAGGAACTGCTCGAGACCGGCCAGGTGCGCACGGTGGCGGACGCCGTGGCGCGCGTGGACATCAGCCGCAGCGCGTTTTATAAATACAAGGACTTCGTGTCCCCGTTTCAGGACATGTCGCGCGGCCATCTGGTGACGTTCAACCTCGAGCTGCTCGACCGGCAGGGCGTGCTGTCGTCCGTCCTCGCTATTTTTGCCGAAAACGGTGCAAATATACTCACCATCAACCAGAGCATCCCGACGAGCGGCGTCGCCCCGGTGACGATCACGGCCGCGACCGAGAACATGCAGACGACGATGGAGGCGTTCATGGCGGCGCTCAAGGCGGCCGACGGCATCATCCGCGTGCACCTCATGGCCGGCTGAAGATAAAAGCAATACAGCCCCGAACCGTGTTGGTTCGGGGCTGATTTTTTTATCTCATGTTCACTCGAGCAGCTGCGCACGGCCGCCGTGCAGCCGGATCTTCCCGGCGCAAAAGCGCTTGACCGCCTCGGGCAGGAGCTTCCACTCCGCATCGGTGAGCACGCGGCGCTTGAGCGTCGTGACATCATCGTCCTCAAGCACGGGCACAGCCTTTTGCAGCAGCACCGGGCCGACGCCGCCGGTCTCGTCCACGAGGTACGCCGTCGCCCCCGTAACCTTCAGGCCGCGGGCAAGCACCGCCTCATGCACCGCGTCGCCGCGCAGCGTCTCGAACGCCGGAACGAGCGACGGCTGCACCGCAATGACCTTGTTGCGAAAGCTCTTTGCCGTCTCGCGGCCGACGCCGGGGTAAAACCCCGCGTTGATGACGAGCTCGATGTCCATATCCTTGAGCTTGTTGCGGATGGCCATGTCGTACGACGTGTCGTTCGGGAACATGGCCGGCTCGACGACGACGGTCTCGATGCCGGCGTTGCGCGCGCGCTTGAGCGCGTAAGCGTTGGCGTCGGACGAGATGACGGCGACGAGCTGCAGCTCCGGGATCTCACCGAAGAACACGGAGTCCAGCAAACTTTGCAATTTTGTTCCCTTGCCGGAAACCAGAACAGCGCTGCGGATCATATGCTCGTTTACTCCTTCCCCAGCAGCCGGGCGGCTGTGGCGCGGTTGTTGTCCTCCTGCCGGTTGAGCAGTTCGGTGCGGCGGCGCAGCTCCTCGCCTCTGCCGGCAAGCGCGACAGCCGCATCAATCTGATCGGACAGGTCCTCTTCGTTGACTGCCTCGAACTGCATATAGTTTGTCTGCTCGACATAGTCGAGAAACGCCGTGACCTTCGGGTCGTAGGCAACGCCGATGAGCGGCACGCCCTGCCCGGCGGCAAAGATCAGCCCGTGCAATCGCATGGACACGACAGCCGTCATGCGCGAGAGCACGCCGATCACCTCGCCCGTGGACATCTGCTCGCCGAGCACATGAAACGGGATGCTCAGGTGCTCCGTGACGAGCTGGCTGGCCTCGCCGTCGGTGCGGAAATTGATGCTGAGGAACACCGGCGTCAGGCCGTATTTCAGATAGGCGTACACGGCGCCGGCGGCGAACACGGTGGCCTTTTCCTCAATGCCGGGCCACTTGCGCAGTACGAAGCCGATATATTTGCCGTCCGGGTCCATATCGTGCTCGCGCAGGATGCGGTCGATGCGGCCGCGCTCGGCGGCCGGCAGCGTGAGCGCGGGGTCGGACGCGAGGATGACCTCCGGCTCCGTGACGCCGAAATCGCTGAGCGTCTCGCGGCTGTCCGGCTCGCGGAGGGTGATCTTGTCCACACAGCCGTTGATGATGCGCGCGGCGAGCTGCCGGTCGCGCTCATACACGATCGGGCCGATGCCGCAGCCGTACATCTGCACCTTGCAGCCGCAGCGGTGCGCCAGGCGGATGGTGCTCAGGTAATACCACAGGCTCATGCGGCTCGTGACGTCCTGCATCAGGCTGCCGCCGCCGCTGATGAACAGCTGGCTCCGGCGCAGCACGCGCCGGATGGCCAGATAATGAAACCGGTTGCACGCGTTGACGCCGTAGGCGCTGCGCGTATCCTTCGGCCGGCGGGAGATCACGGTCACGGGCATGTGCGCGTCGATGCGGCGCATCTCGCCGATGATGGCCTGCAAAATGGCATCGTCGCCCGCGTTGCCGAAGCCGTAGGCCCCGCAGATGAGCACGCCGTCGCGCACACCGTCGCGCCGGTTGCGCTCCATGCGGAAGACGGCGTTGTAAATTTCCAGTTGGCGCAGGCCGGTGGCCTCCTCGGAGAAGTCAGCCTTGCCGCGCCGGTAGAGCGCCTCGCCCATCTCATGGCGGTAGTCTTCGTCGAGCGCGTAGCGCGCGAGGTAGGCAGCGAGCATGCGCACGTCGCCGGGCTCGATAAGCAGGCCGGTCACGCCATGCTCGATGATGGCCGGCACACCGCCGACGTTCGAGGCGACGGTGGCCAGATGTGCGCGCGCGCCCTCGGGCAGCGCATAGGGAAACGCCTCCGACAGGGACGAGAGCGTATTGATGTCGAGCGCGCCGTAGAAGCTGTCGAGGTCGTTGACCCAGCCGAGGAAGAACACGCTGTCGGCCAGCCCCAGCTCTTTTGTGAGCGCCTCGAGCTTTTTGCGCTCCTTGCCGTCGCCCGCGATGGCGAGACGCAGCTGCGGGCAGGCCTTTTTTGCCAGCGCCACGGCGCGGATGAGCGTCGGGATGTCCTTGACGGGGTCGAGCCGGGCAGCAATGCCCGCGATGACGTCGCCCTCGTGAACCGTATACCCGAACTGCGCGAAATACGCCGCGCGGTCGGTCTTGGGCACGACGTGGGAAAAGTCAAGCCCGTTGTAGATGGAAAAGAGCCGGTTTGGCTCAAAGCCGCGGTCGATGAGCCGCTGGCGGATGGGGTCGGACACGCACACACGGTAATCGAGCTGGTGCAGGGCCCAGATATTGAGCGTGCCGTAAACGGCGCGGGCGAACGGCCGGCCGAGATAGTCGAGCCGGTAGTCGCTGTGCACGGTGCTGATGACCGGCACGTGCACGCTCGCCTTGAGCATGGCGCCCATGACGTTGGCCATGGAGCCGTGGCAGTGCACGAGGTCGTACTCCCCCGCGCGGATCAGCTTTTTGAGCGCGGCGAGGTTCGGCAGAAAGCCTCCGTCGAGCACCATCGTCGGGATGCCGAGCGCGGCCGCGCCGTCGGCAAAATCACCGCCGCGGAAGCACACGAGCTGCACATCGATGATCTGACCGAGATATTTCAGCAGGGAGTAGACATGCGTCCGGGCGCCGCCGGTGTCGCCCCCGCTGATGAGGTGGATTACTTTCACTTTGCCCTCCAAAGCACTTGTGCGCGCTGCAAAAACACGGTATAATGCGCTCGTACAGGTGCTGACACATTCCCGCGCGGAACAAAAGCGCGGATTCAGATTATTATACTGTATGATTCCATTATGGTCAAGTTTTGGAGGCCCGCAATGACGAAAATTTATCTGATCCGGCACGCGGAAGCGGAGGGCAACCTCTACCGCCGCATCCAGGGACACTGGGACGGGAGCATCACCCCGCTCGGCCTGCAGCAGATCGACGCGCTCGCGCAGCGGTTCCGCCGCGAGCACATTGACGCGCTCTACTGCAGCGACCTGTCGCGCGCACGCGCGACGGCCGAGGCGATCACGCGCTATCACGACATTCCGGCCGTGGCCACGCCGCGCCTGACGGAGATCTGCATGGGCGTGTGGGAGGGCCGCGCCTGGGGCGACGTGGAGCACGACTTTCCGGAGCAGATGCGCTATTTCAACACGGATCCGGACCGCTGGTCCGTGCCCGGCTGCGAGCCGATCCGTGCGGTGCAAAAGCGCATGGCCCGCGCCATTGAGGACCTTGCCGCGCGGCACGATGGGCAGACGATCGCCCTCGTGAGCCACGGCATGGCTATCCGCGCCTATCTATGCACCGTGCTGGGCATCCCGAACAGCGAGATGGCCACCCTGCCCTATGGCGACAACACATCCGTGAGCCTGCTGCTCGTCGACGGCGAGCGCACGACCGTGGAGTATTATAACGACAACCGCCACCTGCCAGACGCGCTGAGCACCTTCGGCCGCCAGACCTGGTGGCGCGGCAGCGGCAGCGGCGCGGAGAACCTGCGCTATGAGCCGCTGCGCTTCCCGCGCGACGAGGCGTTTTACCTCCAGTGCTACCGGGACGCCTGGCGCAATGTGCACGAAACGGACGAGGGCTTCGTGCCCGAGCTCTATGCCCGCAGCGCCGCCCGGCACGCGCAGGAGCACCCCGGCTCCGTCGTGCGCGTCCTGAGCGGGGACCGCGTGGTCGGTCTGGTCGAGCTCGACCCCGGGCGCGACGAGCAGGCCGGCTGCGGCTGGATCAGTCTGCTGTATATGCTGCCGGAATATCGCGGCCGCGGCTGGGCAATCCAGCTGCTGGGCTATGCGTTCTGGTTTTATGAGAATCACGACCGCAGCGCCGTGCGCCTGCACGTGTCGGAAAACAACGCCCGCGCCATTACGTTCTATCAGCGCAGCGGTTTCGTGCAGATCGGGCGCGACCCCGGCGTGCGCGCGCATCTGCTGCTCATGGGCCGGCTCATCCACAGGACGGTGACGCATGGAACGGTGTGATTTTCTGCCCGTCTCCGCCGAGGAGATGCACGAGCGCGGCTGGTGGTGGTACGACGCGCTCGTCGTCGGCGGCGATGCGTATGTCGACCACCCAAGCTTCGGCACGGCGGTCATCAGCCGCGTGCTCGAGGCCGAGGGCCTGCGCGTGGCCGTGCTCGCACAGCCGGACTGGCACGACGCGGAGGCCTTCCGCGCCATGGGCCGGCCGCGGCTGGGCGTGTTCATCGGCGCGGGCAATCTCGACTCCATGGTCGCGCACTACACGGCGGCCAAGCGCCGCCGCAGCGAGGATTTTTACTCCCCCGGCAAGCGCATCGGCTGCCGGCCCGACCGCGCGGCCATCGTCTACTGCAACCGCGCACGCGAGGCCTTCGGCCCCGATATGCCGATCATCCTCGGCTCGCTCGAGGCGAGCCTGCGCCGCTTCGCGCACTACGATTACTGGGACGATTCCGTCCGCCGCGCCATCCTCTTTGACGCCCCGGCCGACCTGCTGGTCTATGGCATGGGCGAGGCCGCGACGATCGAGATCGCTCACCGGCTGAAGAAAAAGCAGTCCGTGCGCACGATGACGGACATCCCCGGCACGGGCTACATCACGCGCGAGCCGGAAACGTGCGCGTTTGACCACATCACGCTCCCGTCGTTTGAGGACGTGCGCGACGATAAGCGCCTCTATGCCGAGGCCACGCGCACCGAGTACGCCGAGCACGACCCCATCCGCGGCCGCGCCATGATCCAGCCGTGCGAGGGGCGCTATCTCGTCATCAATCCGCCCGCCATGCCGCTCGACACAAAGGAGCTCGACCGCGTGGCCGAGCTGCCCTACACGCGCGAGTGGCACCCCATGTACGAGCCGCTCGGCGGCGTGCCCGCGATCGAGGAGGTGCGCTTTAGCGTCATCCACAACCGCGGCTGCTTCGGCGGGTGCAATTTCTGCGCGCTGGCGTTCCACCAGGGCCGCATGATCACGAGCCGCAGCCACGCGAGCGTCATCCGCGAGGTCGAGGCCATGACGCACCACCCGCTCTGGAAGGGGTACGTATCCGATGTCGGCGGCCCGTCGGCAAACTTCCGCCACCCGTCGTGCCGCCAGCAGCTCGAGCGCGGTATGTGCCCGAACCGGCTGTGCCTCGCGCCGACGCCGTGCCCGAACATCGACGCCGACCACTCGGACTACCTCGCCCTGCTGCGCAAGCTGCGCCAGATCCCCGGCGTGAAGAAGGTGTTCGTGCGCAGCGGCATCCGCTATGACTACATGCTCTGCGACGATAACGACGCGTTCTTCCGCGAGCTCGTGCGCTACCACATCTCCGGCCAGCTCAAGGTCGCGCCCGAGCACTGCATCGACACCGTGCTCGACTATATGGGCAAGCCCCACATCGGCACGTACGAGCGCTTTATGGACGAATACCGCCAGCTCAACCACAAGTATGATAAGGAACAGTACGTCGTGCCGTACCTTATGAGCTCGCACCCCGGCAGCACGCTTTCGGACGCCGTGGCCCTCGCGGAGTATCTCAACCGCCGCGGCCGCCAACCCGAGCAAGTGCAGGATTTTTACCCCACCCCCGGCACGATCAGCACGTGCATGTACCACACCGGCATCGACCCGCGCACGATGCAGCCCGTCTACGTCGCCAAAACGCCGCATGAAAAGGACATGCAGCGCGCGCTGCTGCAGTGGCGCCGGCCGGACAAGCGCCGGCTCGTCATTCAGGCGCTGCACGAGGCCGGGCGTGAGGATCTGATCGGCTTCGGCAAAGAGTGTCTCGTCCGCCCGATGACCGACCGGCGCAAACCCACCAAGCCCACCGAACCCCAGCCGCCCCAGCGCAAATACGGTAAGGTCTACGGCGGCGGCAAAAAGCCCGCATCCGCCCGCAGCGCGCAAAACGCCAAAAGCGGAAAGTCCGCCAAGCCCGGCAGGGTCGGCAAGCCCGCCGCCTCCGGAAAGTCCGGCGGCAGATCCGGAAGATCCGGCGCGAAAGGCGGCCGCCGATGAAGTATCTCTTCGTCTACCTCGCCGCCATCAACATTCTCGCCTTTGCCGCCATGGGCATCGACAAGGCAAAGGCCCGCGCCGGTAAGTGGCGCATCGCGGAGGGCACGCTCTTCGCCCTCGCCGCGCTCGGCGGGGCGCTCGGCGGCACGCTGGGCATGCGCGTGTTCCACCACAAGACGAAACACAAGGAATTTCGCTTCGGCTTTCCCGCGCTGCTGTGCCTGCAGTGCGCAGCCGTGGTGTATCTCATTCTGATCTGGAAGCAGGTGCTCTGATATGACTCCCACCCTACTCGCCTATCAAATCGACCCCGGAAAGCTCGGCAGAATGCAGGTCGTGTGCCTGCGGCTCGGCATCCGCGTGCAGGCGGTCGATCCGGCCGATTTCGGTCAGCCGATCGGCGCGCTGGCCGGCGTGCTGCCGCGCACGGCCGATGCCCCCGCTGCCCCGCTCCCGGGGGAGATGCTCGTCATGGCGCACTTTCGCCCCGGCATGCTCGAGGGGATGCTGCAGGGGTGGCGCGCCGCGCACATCCCGCCCGTCGCGCTCAAGGCCATGCTGACGGACACGAACGCCGCCTGGACGGCCCCCGCGCTCTATGCCGAGATCGCCAAGGAGCACGCCGCCATGCACAGCGGCGGCCGTGCGCACAAGGCGTAAAAAAATTTCGCGATTTACAGCAAAGAACCGATTGACAAGCGCCCGCGCCTGTACTATGCTATGGGCACGGGTGCGCACCTACCGGCAGTCAGGCGAGGAGAGTCTGACTGCTTTTGTATTTGCCGCTAACATTTCCAAGGGGTTCCCGCTATGAAACACAATCAGATCCGACAAGTTGTTTTCCCGATCCTGGCCGCGCTCATCTGGGGCACTGCCTTCGTCGCGCAGGACGTCTGCGCCGACACGATCGGCACATTCACGTTCAACGCCGTGCGCTATTTCATTGCCGTGCTCGCGCTGCTGGTGCTCATCGCAGTGCTGAATGCCACGCGCAAGGACCGCCCGCAGCCCACGGAGGCGGAAAAACGCACCGGACGCAAACAGCTCTGGCTCGGCGGCTTTTGCTGCGGCACGGCGCTGGCCATCGCCTCGAACTTCCAGCAGGCCGGCATCGCCGCCGGGACGGATGCCGGAAAGGCGGGCTTTCTCACGGCGCTGTACGTGGTGCTCGTGCCGGTGTTCGGCCTATTTTTGAAACGCAAGGTCAGCCTGCCGGTGTGGGTCGCGGTCGCGCTGTCGGTCGTGTCTCTGTACCTGCTGTGCATCAAGGGCAGCTTCCGGCTCGCCGCGGGCGACCTGCTCGTGCTCGTGTGCGCGGTGTGCTTTGCCGTGCACATTCTGGTCATCGACCACTTCGGCAGCGGGTGCGACGGGGTGAAGCTCAGCTGCGTGCAGTTTCTGTTCGCGGGGCTGTGGTCGGCCGTCTGCATCCCGTTTTTCGAGCATGTGGATGCCGCCGCTCTGCTCTCGTGCGCGCTGCCGCTGCTGTATGTGGGCGTATTCTCGTGCGGTGTGGGCTACACGCTGCAGATCCTCGCGCAGAAGGACTCCAACCCCACGGTCGTCACCATCCTGCTGAGTCTCGAGAGCGTGTTCGCCGTCATCGCGGGCGCGATCATCCTGCACCAGAGCATGACCCCGCGCGAATACCTCGGCTGCGTGCTGATGTTCCTCGCCGTCGTCCTCGCGCAGATCCCGCTGCCGGCCAAGGCCGCCCGCACGGAAAAATGAGCAGCATCCCCGCCGGGCGGCGGGGATGTTTCACACACCCGCTTGTGTGCAAATGCCCCTTGCATTTTTGCCCAAATTGGGCTATAATTCTTGTCAAGAAATTCACAGTAAATGTATGTACAAGGAGGTCGATTCCCATGAAACTGACACCCGAACAGCAGGCCGTGCTCGACGGCAGCAAGGGCGAAGTCATGGCCAAGGTCATGAAAACGCTCGTCATGTACGGCGACGCCTTCGGCGCGGAAAAAATGGTGCCCGTCACGAGCACCTACGGCCACACGGTCATCAGCTTCGGCATCAACGCCATGAAGCCGGTCTATGACCTGTATGACCAGCTGATCGAAGCCGGCGCGTTTTCCGAGCAGAAATTCACCGCCGACCCGCTCCCGCTCGACAAGAACGTCCCCTCGAACCCGCTGCAGGACCTGGTGTTCCACCAGTTCATGTATAAGCAGCAGGCGCGCTACGAGGCCCAGCTCAAAAAGCTCGGCATCCTCAGCGACAAGGACTACACCTGCACCTGCTACCTCGACGAGGTGGGCAACAAGCCCAAGCAGGGCGAGGTGCTCTCGTGGGCGGAGTCGTCCGCCGTGGTGTACGCCAACAGCGTGCTCGGCGCGCGCTGCAACCGCAACTCCGGCATGATCGAGCTCATGGGCTCCATCGCGGGCTGCGTGCCGTATTTCGGCTTCCTGACCGACGACGGACGCAAGGCCGACTGGATCGTCGAGGTGCGCACAACGAAAAAGCCCGAGCCGCAGCTGCTCGGCTCCGCCATCGGCATGAAGGTCATGGAAAAGGTGCCGTATGTCAAGGGGCTCGACCAGTGGATTGGCACGGAGATCAATGAGGACGCCATCGCGTATCTCAAGGACTTCGGCGCGGCCACCGCGTCCAACGGCGCCGTGGGCCTGTACCACATCGAGCACCTCACGCCCGAGGCCGTGCAGCAGGGTGAGGCACTCATCCGCGACGGTGCGCCGGTGTACGTCATCGACGACGCGGAGCTCCAGCGCGTGCGCGAGAGCTATCCGTGCGTGTGGAAGAATCTCAACGCCAAGCCGAAGCTGTGCTTCATGGGCTGCCCGCACATGACGCTCCACCAGCTCATCGACACGACCGAGCGCGTCGAGGCAAGCCTCAAGGCGCACGGCCAGCGCAAGGTCTGCATCCCGACGGTGTTCACCGCCGCGCCCGGCGTCATCGAGGAATTTGAAAAGACGGAGTACGCACCCCGCCTGCGCAACACCGGCGTCGTGCTCAGCTACATCTGCCCGCTCATGTACATGAACAATCCGCTCAGCAAAGCCATGCCCGTCATCACCTCGTCGAACAAGCTGCGCACGTATTCGACCGCGCGCTACTACACCGAGGAAGAGATCATCACCATGATTACGAAGGGGGCCAACTAATATGAAACAGTTTCAGGGTCGCGTCATCTGCCCCGGTACGTGCGAGGCGGAAGCCCTCGTGTCGCACGGCGGCTTCAACACGCTCGCCAGCTATCAGATGGCCTTGATGTTCCACGACAAGCAGGTCAAATGCGGCGACCAGAACAACCCCGACCTGTATAAAAAGCCGATGATCGGCAAGGCCCTGTGCCTGCCGGAGACGATCGGCTCCACCACCGGCGGCATGGTGCTCTACACGGCCTGCGCCTCTGGGCAGCAGCCGGCGTGTATGCTCTTTTCCAAGCACATCGACTCGCTGGCGGCCTCGGGCGCGATCCTCGCGTCCGTGTGGACGGACGCCGATATGCCGGTCATTGACTGCCTGGGCGACGAGTTTCTCGCCGCCGTGCAGACGGGCCAGACCGTGCGCGTGCTCGACGGCGGTGTCGTCGAGGTCGCCTGACTTTTGCAGCAACGAAACGGGGCTGACCGGCCGGTCAGCCCCGTTTTTGCGTGTTCTGCCTTCCTTTCGGAAATGGCGGGAACGTGCGCTGCCTTCTCCTTGAGGAGAAGGCATCCAGCTCTGCTTGCCGGATGAGGTGGAAAGGTCACGGCCATCTCCAGCGGCCCCCGGCATCGCACCGCACATCACCCCGCGCCGCGTCTTGACATATTCCCCAAATGTGGTATTCTGTTTTTATTCATTTTGCCCGGTGTTGTCCCCCGGAAAGAGATGCGCGGCATGAAATACGCATTCGGCAACGCCGATCTCCCCGCCGGCACTGCACCGGCGGGGCACTCGCGCATCGACCGGCCGAAAGTCAAGCGCAATGCCCGGCCCGGTGCCGGGCTCGACCCCCTGCTCGCCTGAGCGGGACACATTCTATTGGAAAAACCAGGTGATGCCATGAAAGCGCTTTCCCAGCCGCTGTTCGCCTCCCTGCACGGGTACGACAGGGCGCAGCTCGGGCCGGATCTGTTCTCCGGCGTGCTCATCGCGCTGCTGTCCATCCCGATCTCGATGGGCTATGCCCAGCTGGCCGGCCTGCCGCCGGTCTATGGGCTGTACGGGTCGCTGGTGCCGATCCTGCTGTTCGCAATGCTCAGCACAACGCGGGAGTTTATCTTCGGCGTCGATGCCGCGCCGGCCGCCATGATCGGCGCGGTGGTCACATCGCTCGGCGTCACGCCCGGCGGCGCGGAGGCCATGCGCGTCGTGCCGGTGCTGACACTGTACGTCGCGCTGTGGCTGGCCGTGTTCGCGCTCGTGCGTGCGGATAAGGCCGTTGATTACATCTCCGAGCCCGTCATGGGCGGGTTCATCAGCGGCGTCTGCTGCGAGATCATCCTCATGCAGGTACCGAAGCTGCTCGGCTCCGGCACCGGCACGGGCGAGCTTTTCGAGCTACTGGGGCACATCTTTGACGCAGCAGCGGTCATCAACTGGCCGACCGCCGCGCTCGGCTTCGGAACGCTTGCAGTTTTGCTCATCGCGCCGCGCAAATGGCCGAAGGTGCCATGGGTGCTCGTGATGATGGTGCTCGGCGGGCTGCTCGGCGCGTTTGCGCCGCTGGCCGACTGGGGCGTGGCGCTGCTGGCCGCCGTGCCGCGCGGCCTGCCGAAGGTCGCGCTGCCGGATCTGACTGCGCTGCCGTTCACGCAGGCGCTCGTGGCAACGCTGCCGGTCGCGGCCGTCATTCTGGCCGAGACACTGCTGGCCTCGGCCGGCACGGCGCAGAAAAACGGCTACCGTCTCAACGGCCGCCGCGAGATCGCAACGTATGCCGTCTGCAACGTCACCGCCGGGCTCGTCGGCTGCTGCGTCGTGTCGGGCAGCGTGTCGCGCACGGCCGTCAACGAGCGCAACGGCGGCAAGACGCAGCTCGTGTCCGTCACGGCGAGCGCGACCATGCTGATCGTGCTGCTCGCGGCCACGCCGCTCATCCGCTTTCTGCCCGTGCCGGTGCTGACGGCCATCGTCGTCAACGCGCTCATCGGGGCGACGGAGTTCGGCATCGCGCGGCGGCTCTGGCGCGTCAACCGCGTGGAGCTCGGCATCTTTGCCGGGGCGTTTCTGGGCGTGCTGCTGCTCGGCGCGATCAAGGGCGTGCTCGTGGGCATGGTGCTGTCGTTCATCGACGTGCTCATGCGCGCGGCCGCGCCCCAGCGCACCTTCCTCGGTACGCTGCCGGGCAAGGCCGGGTTCTTCCCGATCGATCGCGTCAGCGGTGTGCAGGCGCTGCCGCACATCGTGCTCTACCGCTTCAGCGGCAGTCTGTTCTTTGCCAACATCCGCCGCTTTCAGGAGGACATTGAGGGCGCGGTGCAGCCGGACACGCAAGCCGTCATCGTCGACGGCAGCGCCATCGTGAGCGTGGACATCACGGCATGCGACCGGCTCGTCGCGCTCAACCGCAAGCTGCGCGCGCAGGGCGTGCGCTTTTACCTGACCGAGCATATCGGCGAGGTCAACGACCAGCTGCGGCACTTTGAGGCCGGGGAGCTGATCGAATCGGGCGCCGTGCGCCGCACGATCCAGGGCGCGCTGCGCGATGCCGGTGCAGCCGTCGACATCGGCGGGTCGCAGCAGCGCATCCCCGACAACATGGACGACATCCGTCAACTCCAGGAGCTCGAGTGGCTCTACGGAGCGGACGCTGAGGTGCAGATCGAGCGCAACGTGCAGCTGCTGCTCGCGCGTATGCGCGCGACGGACGACGTCGCGGAGCGCCGCACCATGCTCGAGCACTTCCTCAACGAAGACTTCCACTTCGGCAGCATCGACACCGACGAGGTGCTGCTGCATTTGGAGGGCCACACGGACGAGCTGGCCGCGCTGCTCGGCAACTCCGAGGACGACGTATTCACCGACCTCGAGGTCGAGCGTGACAGCCTTATCGACCGCGTCGAGCAGGACTATCCCGAGCTCGTCGAGCACGTGCGCGAGCGGCGCGACCACCTCGACCACGACTTCCGCGCAAACCACCCGTCGAGCGCGGCCCGCATCGAGGCCCGCCGCGCGCAGCTGCACGCACGCATCGAGCGCGAGCGCGCCGAGCGGAACGAGCGCCGCGCCCAGCATCAGGCGGAGCTGCTCGAGCGGCATGCCGAGCACACGGCCGCGCGTCAGGAGCGGCACGAGCAGCACACCACCGAGCAGCAGCTGCGCCATGAGCAGCAGCTCGAGGCGCGCCTGCGCCGCCAGGCGGAGGAGCAGGTCGCGCGCGAGCAGCGCCAGGCAGCGCAGCTGGCCCGCAAGGCACAGCACGCGGCCGAAAAGGCGCGCCGTCACGCCGAGCATGCAGCCGAGCGCGCGCAGCGCCATGCCGACCATCTGACCGAAAAGGCGCAGCATCACGCCGACCACGCAGCGGAGCGCGCACAGCGTCACGACGACCGCCATGACAGCAGGGACTGACCGCAGGCACAAACGCAAAACAGGATAGAAAACCGGAAGGGGCAGCCACCCCTTCCGGTTTTGTTGTATGTACAGGTCTCCGCCCCGCCGTGCACCTGTAGTTCTCTCCCTGCAGAAGCAGTCGGAGCGTGCGATGCCTTCTCCTCGCCGAGAAGGTGGCAAGCTCTGCTTGCCGGATGAGGTGGAAAGGTCATGGCCGCCTCCAGCGGTACCGGTGATGCGCCGCCCCCGGTCTCGGCCCCGCCGCGCTGGCAAAAAACAGCGGCGTCACGGAGTTGTTTCCGTGACGCCGATGCGTCGGTGCGCGCACTTAGCGTTTGCGCTTATTCTTCTGATACAGGGCCCACAGGCCGTTGAGCAGCAGGTTCTTATCGTACGTGATCTCGCGCCGGCAGTACGGGATGATGCAGCCGCCGAGGCCGCCGGTCGCAATGACGGCGGCGGGCTCGCCGAGCTCGGCCTCCATGCGCTCGATCATGCCGTCGAGCATGGCCGCCGTGCCGAAAACGCTGCCGGAGCGCATGGCCTCGACCGTGTCGGTGCTGATGCACTTTTTCGGCGCGTCGAGCGAGATGTGCGGCAGCTGCGACGTGCCGCTTGCGAGCGCCTCGAGTGAGATGCCCACGCCGGGAATGATGGCCCCGCCGAGCACGCGTGCCTCACGGTCGATGACGGTCATGGTGGTGGCCGTGCCCATGTCGATGATGATGAGCGGCGGGGCATGGATGGCCAGCGCGGCGGCCGCGCCGACGACGAGGTCGCTGCCCATGGCGGCGGGATTGTCGAGCGCGATGTTCAGCCCCGTTTTCATGCCGGGGCCGACGACGAGCGGGCGGATGCCCGTGATCATGCGCACGGCGGCGATGAGCGCGCCGTTGATCGGCGGCACGACGGACGACAAAATGGCGCCGTCGATGTCCTCCGGCGCGATACCGGAAAACTCGATCACCTGCCGCAGCGAGATGGCGTACTCGTGCGCGGTCTTGTCGCGGTCGGTCTCCAGACGGGCAATGTTGCGGATGCCGGACTCGTCGAGAAAACCGATCACAATATTCGTATTGCCAACGTCCAGAGCCAGCAGCATATCAGTCCACCGGGCCTTTCTTGCCGGCCGCGATCAGCCGGGTGATGGTCGGGCTCAGGACGAGGTTCACGCCCAGCTCGAGCAGGAAGTTCACGCCCACGAGGGTCGTGACGATATAGGTCGCGACAGCCGTGCCGCCGGCCCACGCCTGCAGCTGCGGCTGATAAAACAGCACCATGGCGAGCACGAACAGCCCGGTGTTGACGACCGGGGCGGCCGCAGCCGCGACGATGACGCCCGCGAGCGCGTGCTTTTTGCCGATGGCGCGATAGAGCGCACCGGCAACGAGGCCGGCCGCCGTGCCCTTGATGAGGCAGACGAGCACGGTCATGACCGGGCGCGCGGAAAACATGATGTAACCGCCCTGATCGGCGCCGGTGACGACGGCGATCGTGACGACGACGCCAAACACGAAGCCGAGCCACGCGCCGGCGCTCACGCCGTAAACGGCTGCGCCGACCACAATCGGGATCAGCACGAGCGACACGGCGAACGGGCCGACCTTGATGAAGCTGCCGAGCAGCTGCAGCACGACGACGATGGCGGTGAAGAGTGCAAGCCCAGCCAGACGCCGGGTCTTACCATTGCTGTTGTTCATTTTTGATACCTCCTAAAGCTGCTGTTCCCGCTCCGGGCGGGATATAGCGCAGGAGTATCTTACCCAATCCGACGCAAAAAATCAAGAGCGGACGCGCAAACTTTGCACGTCCGCCCATGACAATTTTTGATGATGCAATTACTTCAGCGCGTCCACGGTCGCCAGATACAGGGCATCCGACCCGTCGGACGGCATGAGGAAGCCGGTGCGCGGCGAGAAGCTGAAGCCGTTGAGCGTCGGGCCGTCCTGCAGGCAGGAGCGCTTGAACTGCTGGCTGAAGAGGCGGCGGCAGTAGCTGCGCAGCCACTTTTTGAGCGTCGCGTGGTCAAACTCGTCGCCGTAGGCGATGTCGGCCAGGCGCAGCACCTTCTCGGGTGCGAAGCCGTGATCGACCAGATAGTACAGGAAGAAGTCCTGGAGGTTATACGGGCCGACGGAGTCCTCGCTCTTCTGGGCGATCTCGCCGTTGCGCGTCGGGGGCAGCAGCTCGGGGCTGACCGGCGTGTCGAGCACGTCGAGCAGGGCCTTGGCGAGCACTTTGTCCTCCGTCGTCTCGGCGACGTAGCGCACGACCATCTGCACCATGGTCTTGGTGGAGCCGGCGTTGACATCGTACATGGAGATGTGGTCGCCGTTGTAGGTGCACCAGCCGTCGGCAAACTCGCTCATGTCCTCGGTGCCGACATGGATGCCGCCGTCGGCAAAGCCGTTGGCCACGTCCATGAGGATCTGGGTGCGCTCGCGCGCCTGCGAATTCTCATACACGACGTTGCGGTTTTCAGGGTCGTGGCCGATGTCTTTAAAGTGCTGCATGACGCTCTCGCCGATGTCGATGACGCGCACGGTCGCGCCGAGCTGCTCGGACACGATGATGGCGTTGGACTTCGTGCGGTCGGTCGTGCCGAAGCACGGCATGGTCACGGCAGTGACGTAGTCGGCCGGCAGGCCCATCATCTTCACGGCCTCGGCGCAGATGATGACGGCGAGCGTGGAGTCCACGCCGCCGGAAATGCCGACGACCGGGTGCTTGAGATTGGCGTACTGCATGCGGCGCACGAGGCTGGCGGCCTGCATGTGCAGCAGGCGCTTGGCCGCGGCGTGATAATCGGCCGGGTCGTCCGGGCGGTAGGGATACTTGCCGAACGGGCGGGTGAGCACGGTTTCCTCGACGCCCTCGCCCCACTCGGTGACGACGTAGGACGCAGCGTCGCCGGTGAAGGTCGCGTCCTTGCGGCGCGCGGCGATGAGCAGCTGCACGTCGAGCTCAGTCACGATATCGGAGCAGCCGTCCTCGGCGCTCTCGAGCACCTTACCGTCCTCAGCGATGAGGCACAGGCCGGAATACGTCGCGTCGGTGCTCGACTCGCCGAAGCCGGGGGCCGCCAGCACGACGCCGGCGTGCAGTTTCGCGCTCTCGGCGCGCACGGCGGTGGTCACGCGGCAGGCGGAGTCCGTCGCCATCGGGAAGCCCGCCATCTCGACGAGCACGGTCGCACCGGCGAGCGCATGGCGCACAGCCGGGGACACCGGGGCGGACACGTCCGCGCCGACGAGCACGGCGACGTTCAGCTCGCTGACTTCGCTGTGCTGGAACAACTGCTGCGGGTGAAAATCGACCGGGCCGAGCCCGCCGATCTGAATATCGTCGAGCAGTGCGCCGGGCAGGGCGAAGTGCTTGTCGCCCGGGCAGCTGGCCGGCACGACGCCGAGCAGCTCACCGTTGCACACGGCGGCCGCCGCGTCATACACCTTCGCGCCCTGCGCGACCGGCAGGCCGACGAACACGAGCATATCCTTGCCCTCGGACGCCTTGACGACCTTTTCGAGCGCGGCCGCCGCGCCCGCGAGCAGGGTGTTCTGGTAGAACAAATCGCCGCAAGTGGCGCCCGTGAGCGTCAGCTCCGGGAACACGAGCACCTTCACGCCGAGGCGCACATGCTCGTCCATGGCGCGGATGACGGCATCCGCATTGAACATTGGGTCCGCTACCCGGATCTCGGGAGCAGCCGCTGCAACCTTGATAAATCCGTGTTTCATATTGATTCTTCCTTTTCTCTATTCTAATTTGCTTTCTCGAATGTAAAGAGCGCCGCGTCGTAAAACTTCAGCACCGCGCCGCGCACAGGCACGTATTCCTTTTCCGACGCCGTCACGGTGACGCTGCCGCTGCCCGCCTCGGCGTGCGCGGTCTCGTCGAGCACGGGCAGGACGTTTTCATTCAGCTCCTGCGCCAGCTCGTCGAGGTGCTGGGCGTAATACGTGCTGTCGTGCGGCGGCGTGTAGCCCGGCACGGGGTTTGCGCCCCGCGTGAGGCAGAACACCACCATCAGCACCGACAGCAGCAGCACGAAGCCGCCGCCCACGGGCCCGAGCCAGCGGGCGATCTGCGCGCCGGGCTCCTCCTTTGCGGTGGGGTCCGGCGGCGGGACGATCTTCGGCATGGCTTAAAACCGGATGCGCGCGGCGATGTAATCCTCCAGCTGCTCCATGGGGATGCGCTCCTGCTGCATGGTGTCGCGGTCGCGCACGGTCACGCAGCCGTCGGTAGCGGAATCGAAGTCGAACGTCACGCAGTACGGCGTGCCGATCTCGTCCTGACGGCGGTAGCGCTTGCCGATGGAACCGGCCTCGTCATAGTCGCACATGAAGCGCTTTTGCAGCTTGTGGTAGAGCTCGGTCGCGGGCTCGGAGAGCTTTTTCGACAGCGGCAGCACCGCGCATTTGAACGGCGCGAGCGCCGGGTGGAAGTGCATGACGACGCGGGTGTCGTTCTTGGCCGCGTCCACGACCTCCTCGTCATACGCCTCGCACAGGAAGGCGAGCGTCACGCGGTCGGCGCCGAGCGACGGCTCGATGACGTAGGGGATGTAGTGCTCGTTTTTCTCCTGGTCGAAATAGTCCATGTCCTGGCCGGAGAACTTCTGGTGCTGGGTCAGGTCGTAGTTCGTGCGGTCGGCGACGCCCCAGAGCTCGCCCCAGCCGAACGGGAACAGATACTCAAAGTCGGTCGTGGCCTTGGAGTAGAAGCTCAGCTCCTCCTTCTCATGGTCGCGCAGACGGAGGTTTTCATCGTGCATATTCAGGCCCTTGAGCCACTCATGGCAGAAGCTGCGCCAGTAGTCGAACCACTCCAGATCGGTGTCCGGCTCGCAGAAGAACTCCAGCTCCATCTGCTCGAACTCGCGGATGCGGAAGATGAAGTTGCCCGGCGTGATCTCGTTGCGGAAGCTCTTGCCGATCTGGCAGACGCCGAACGGGATCTTGCGGCGCGTCGTGCGCTGGATGTTCTTGAAGTTGACGAAAATGCCCTGCGCGGTCTCGGGGCGCAGATACACCTCGGCGGCCGTGTCCTCGGTCACGCCCTGGTGGGTCTTGAACATGAGGTTGAACTTGCGGATATCGGTAAAGTCGCTCTTGCCGCAGCCCGGGCAGGGGATCTGCTGCGCGCGGATGAAGGCGACCATCTCGTCGTTGGTCATGGCCTCGACGTTCACGTCGGGCATGGGGTTCTCGGCCAGCCAGCCCTCGATGAGCTTGTCGGCGCGGTGGCGCATCTTGCAGGACTTGCAGTCGATGAGCGGGTCATTGAACGTCGTCACGTGGCCGGAAGCCACCCAGACCTGCGGGTTCATGAGGATGGCGGAGTCGAGCCCGACGTTGTAGGGGTTTTCCTGCACGAACTTCTGCCACCAGGCGCGCTTGACGTTGTTTTTGAGCTCCACGCCGAGCGGGCCGTAGTCCCAGGAGTTGGCGAGGCCGCCGTAGATCTCGGAACCGGGGTACACAAAGCCGCGGTTCTTGCACAGGGCGACGATCTTGTCCATGGTTTTTTCGGTGTTTTTCATTGTTTTTCCTCCCTGCTCCGCCAATGGCGATGGCGGAAGCCAAATGATCTCCGCCGATGGCTTCGGCGGGACGTGTCCAGCCGGAAATGACCCGATCGGACAATTTTATATTATAGCACCGCGCCCCCCGTCCTGCAAGGAATGACACAACGTTAACACGAGGTATGGGTTCTTGCGCAATTTCTGTTGCGTTCCGGGAAAAATCATGTTAAACTCATCTTACCCCGGATGCCATCCGGGGGTACTCACAAAAGTAAAGGAGACGATAACCATGTCCATTTCCGTTGGCGCCGTCGGCACCGCTTCCACCGTCGTGACGCCTGAAAATACCGCGGCTGCGGTCGGCTCCGGCGCGCTGCCGGTGTTCGCCACGCCGTATATGATCGCCCTGATGGAAAACGCCGCCTGCAACGCCATTGCCGACGGTCTTGAGGAAGGCCAGAGCAGCGTCGGCACGAAGCTCGACGTGTCGCACGACGCGGCGACGCCCGTCGGCATGCACGTCACGGCCAGGGCCAAGCTTGTGGAGGTCGACCGCCGTCGCCTCGTGTTCCGCGTCACGGCGGAAGACGATGCCGGCCCCATCGGCCAGGGCACGCACGAGCGCTTTCTCATCATGGCGGACAAGTTCCTCGCCAAGGCGGAGGCCAAGAAGGGCTGAGCCCCCCTGCCCCGCCCAAAATGCACCGGTCCTGCGGTAATTGAGAAAGATTCACAAAATGTCCCTTTCTTTTTGCCGCGAAATCGGTTACACTGTACTTACAGATCCGGGAACACCCGGAGTGGAAAACCTGAAAGGAGTGGCGTTTTATGAAGTTCACGTTCATCGAAAAGAAAATGGCCCCGTCCGATTCCCTGCGTGCGTATGCGGAGAAAAAGGTCAGCAAGATCGACCGGCTCTTCCGCACAGAAAGCGAGGCAAACGTCACCTTCAGCACGGAGCGCGGCCGCTTCACGGCCGAGATCACGATCAAGAACAACGGCACGTTCTTCCGCGCCCATGAGACGACGAGCGATATGTACGCCTCCGTTGACTCCGCCGTGGCGACGATCGAGCGCCAGATCCGCAAGAACAAGACCCGACTGGCCAAAAAGCTGCGCGCGGGCGCGTTCGAGCGCGAGGTGCAGCCGGAGTACGTCCCCGCGGATGACACGGTCGAGGCCGGCGCGTTCGAGGTCGTGCGCCGCAAGCGCTTCCCCATCAAGCCCATGAGCGTCGAGGAAGCGATCCTGCAGATGGATCTGCTCGAGCACACGTTCTTCGTGTTCCGCGATGTTGCGTCCGACGGCGCGGTGTCGGTGGTCTACCGGCGCAAAAACGGCGGCTACGGCCTCATCTCCGACGAGGCGGAGTAAGCGCCTGCCCCCTGTTTTCGGGGCGGCAAAGCGATCCCAGCATCCAAAAATCCATGCACGCCCCGCGCCTTTCGGCGCGGGGCGTGTTTTGCCATGTCAGAGGGTATCACCAGAAGCTGCGCCTTTTCAAGCCTTCTCCTCAAGGAGAAGGCTTCGCACGACCTGATCCCCCTGCAAGGGGAAGGCTCGGGTGCGCGTCGGCCCGCAGTGCACCACCGGCACACCCCCCACCTAAATAGATGGACAGACAGAGCTGGGGGACTCTGTCTGTCCAAATCAGGTTTACTGCCCTTTTGGGTGGCAGCTATGGCACTGCGCACCGCAATGGGCACAGTTGCCGCCGCAGGAGGATTTCCCTTGCCGCTTCTGGCGGATCAGGGAAAGGGAAATGAAGGTGACAATGGCGATGAGTACAATCGAAATCAAAATCGTAGAGAGGTTCGCGCCAATCCAGCTGAACATGGAAAATCACTCCTTTGCGTTTGCGAATTTTGGAAAGGCTCAGGCCTTGAGCGTGGTGGCTTCCTTGTAGGGGCGCACCAGCATGTAGATGATACCGGCCAGGGCCAGGATCGCGCAGATGAGGCCGATGATGTTCAGGTTGCCGGTAAAGGCGCAGCCGAACTGGTAGATCATCAGGCCGCACAGGTAAGCAAAGCCGCACTGATAGCCGATGGCGAACCAGGTCCACTTCTGGCTGTTCATCTCGCGCTTGATGGCGCCGATGGCCGCGAAGCACGGAGCGCACAGAAGGTTGAACACCAGGAAGCTGTAACCGCTGATGCCGTTGAAGGCAGCCGCGATGTTCTGGTACACGGTGCCGTCGCCGCCGCCGTAGAGGATGCCGAGCGTGCCGACGATGTTCTCCTTGGCAACGAGGCCGGTGATGGAGGCGACTGCTGCCTGCCAGTTGCCCCAGCCGAGGGGCTTGAAGATCCAGGCGATGACGCCGCCGATGGCAGCGAGGATGGAGTGGTCGATCTCGTCCTCGGACAGCATGCGGAACGTGCCGTCGACCGTGCCGAAGTACGTGGTGAACCAGACGAAGATGGTGGACAGCAGGATGATCGTACCGGCCTTCTTGATGAAGGACCAGCCGCGCTCCCACATGGAGCGCAGGACGTTGCCCAGCGTCGGCCAGTGGTAGGCCGGCAGCTCCATGACGAACGGAGCCGGATCGCCGGAGAACATCTTGGTCTTCTTGAGCATGATGCCGGAGATGATGATGGCGGCCATGCCGATGAAGTAAGCGGAGGTGGAGACCCATGCGCTGCCGCCGAAGAGGGCGCCGGCGATCATGCCGATGAAGGGCACTTTCGCGCCGCAGGGGATGAAGGTGGTGGTCATGATCGTCATGCGGCGATCACGCTCGTTTTCAATGGTACGGGAAGCCATAACGCCCGGCACGCCGCAGCCGACGCCGATGAGCATCGGGATGAAGGACTTGCCGCTCAGGCCGAACTTACGGAAGATACGGTCGAGCACGAAGGCGATACGGGACATATAGCCGCAGGCCTCCAGGAAGGCCAGCATCAGGAACAGAACCAGCATCTGCGGCACGAAGCCGAGCACCGCGCCGACACCGGCGACAATGCCGTCGAGGATCAGGCCGCTGAGCCAGTCGGCGCAGTTGGCCTTCTCCAGACCGTTGCCGATCAGGACCGGGATGCCCGGGACCCAGACGCCGTAGTCGGCCGGATCGGGCGCGTCAAAGCCGTTTTCTTCGAGGTAGGCGACCGCGTCGACATACGTCATGCCCACGGTGCTGTCCTTGTCGGCGTCATCGGGGATGGCGTCATAGTAGGCGGTCATTTCGTTCTCGGCCAGCGTCTCCTCGTCCTCGACCATGACGGTCGCGGTGTCGGAGCTCGGCACGAAGTCTTTCATTTCCGCGAGAGTCGCGTCGGCGTCGAAGTCTTCGGCTTCGGTGTCGAGACCCAGGAACGCGTCGACGGCTTCGGTCGCGGCGGTGTATTCGTCGTTGGCGTCGTTATAAGCGCTCGAGCCGATGCCCAGCAGGTGCCAGCCGTCGCCGAACAGGCCGTCGTTGGCCCAGTCGGTCGCGGGCGCGCCGACGGCGACCATGGCGACCCAGTAGACCAGGAACATGACCACGGCGAAGATCGGCAGGCCCAGCCAGCGGTTGGTGACGATGCGGTCGATCTTATCGGACGTGGACTGCGTGGCCTTGGATTTCTTGCGGTAGCAGGCGCGGATGACTTCCGCGATGTAAACGTAGCGCTCGTTGGTGATGATGGACTCGGCGTCGTCGTCGAGCTCTTCCTCGGCGGCCTTGATGTCCGCCTCGATGTGCTGGTGCACATCCTCGGGGATGTGGAGCTTGGCGAGCACCTTGTCATCGCGCTCAAAGATCTTGATCGCGTACCAGCGCTGCTGCTCCTCCGGCATCTCGTGCACGGCCGCCTCTTCGATGTGGGCGATCGCGTGCTCGACCGGGCCGGAGAACGTGTGCATCGGCACCGTCTTGGTGGACTTGGCGGCCTCGATGGCGGCCTCTGCCGCGGCCATGACGCCGTCGCCCTTCAGGGCCGAGATCTCAACGACCTTGCAGCCGAGCTGCTGCGAGAGCTGGTTGATGTTGATCTGGTCGCCGCTCTTGCGCACGATGTCCATCATGTTCACGGCCATGACCACCGGGATGCCCAGCTCGGTCAGCTGCGTGGTCAGGTACAGGTTGCGCTCGAGGTTCGTGCCGTCCACGATGTTGAGGATGGCGTCCGGGCGCTCGTCGATCAGATAGTTGCGGGCGACGACCTCTTCGAGCGTGTACGGGCTGAGCGAGTAGATGCCCGGAAGGTCCATGATGACGACGTCGTCATGCTTTTTCAGGCGGCCTTCCTTTTTCTCGACCGTGACGCCCGGCCAGTTGCCCACAAACTGATTGGAGCCGGTCAGCGCATTGAACAGCGTTGTCTTGCCGCAGTTCGGGTTGCCGGCTAAGGCAATCTTGATTTGCTTTTCCATTCGGATGCTCCTTTGCGATATTCTCCTCTTCTGATTTTGGGGATCCTACCTTATGTAATAAAATAAAATGCTTACGGATTATGCTTGGACTTCGATCATTTCGGCGTCGGCCTTGCGCAGGCTCAGCTCGTAGCCGCGGACCGTGACTTCCACCGGATCACCGAGCGGCGCGACCTTGCGCACATACACGTCGGTGCCCTTCGTGATGCCCATGTCCATGATGCGGCGCTTGACGGCGCCCTCACCATGCAGCTTTACCACCTTGACCGTTTCGCCGATCTTGGCTTCTCGCAGCGTTTTCATCGTGCTTCCTCCCTTAAATCATGATTTTGCGTGCCATTTCATCGCTGATGGCAACGCGGGACTCTTTGACCTTCACGATCAGATTCCCGCCGATCGCCGACACGACCGTGGCCGTCCCGCCGGGGACGAAACCCAGATCCTCTAAGTGCTTTCGCGTTTCCGGGTTCCCGCCGACTTTCAGAATCAGTGTTTCCTCGCCGACATTGGCGAGATTCAGCGGCATCATAGATATCCCTCCACTGGTAAATGGTTAGAGCGTGCTAACCCTGGATGAAAAAAGAACGGTTATATTTGTTTAACATAAGTTAAACTTCCCTAACCTTGCTAAAGTTTAATCTATCTAACAGCGCGTGTCAAGGGGTATTTGTAAAAAATTTTGCATTGCTTGCATTTTTGGTTAAGGTGTGCTAACCTAGAAGCAATTTTACGAAAAGGTTGGTGGAATCCGCTATGCAGATCTTGAGAGCCGCGGAAGACTATCTGGAAGCGATGCTGATGATGCAGCAAAAACACGGTTACATCCGCTCGATCGACATTGCGGAGCAGCTCGGCGTGACGAAGCCGAGCGTGACCTACACGACCAAGCGCCTGCGCGAGAACGGCTACATCACCATGGACCGCGACGGGCTCATCACGCTCACGCCGAGCGGGATGGACATCGCCTCGCGCATGCTCGACCGGCACCACACGCTGACCAAGTTTCTCATGGAGCTCGGCGTGGACGCCAAGACCGCCGAAGAGGACGCCTGCAAGATGGAGCACGACATCAGCGAGCAGTCGTATGCGGCGCTGTGCCGCCATGCCATCGGCAAGCTCGGCATCCTCGGGGAGGACGATGCGGGCCTCGGCGAGACGGCCGGGACCGACGAAACCTGACGCACGCAGCCGGATATTTCCGCCCGGGGCAGCCAAAGCTGCCGCGGGCGGTTTCATTCTGCGCCGCGGGCATTGACGCGGCGGCGCGGATTTGCTATGCTGAAAAGGAGCAAAAATTTCCGCTTGACTCTGACACGATGAGAGGGCTTATGCTGTGCGTGAGCTCAAAAAAACACGACCGGCACGGAGGTACCGCCATGCTGAAAATCGGTGAATTTTCAAAACTGTCCAGAGTCAGCGTTCGTATGCTGCGCCATTACGACGAGCTGGGGCTGCTCGCCCCGTCGGAAGTCGATCCCATGACCGGCTACCGCTATTACAGCGAGCGGCAGCTCATCGCCGCCGGACGCATCGCCGCGCTGCGCGCGCTCGGCTTCGGCCTGAGCGAGACGCGCGAGCTCCTGCGCATTTATGACGACCGCGCGGCGCTCGATGCGCACCTGGCTGCGCAGCGCGCCCGGCTGGAGGCGCTTGCTGCCGGCACGGCGCAGAAACTGCGGCTTCTGGACACAGCCCGTGAGCGGCTGAGAAAGGAAGCAGACATGAACTACAATGTGACCATCCGAACCCTGCCCGAGCGCTACGCCGCGTGCGTGCGCATGACCATTCCCTGCTATGAAGCCGAGGGGACGGTGTGGGACGTGCTGTGCCGCGAGACCGACCGGATGTCCCTCGTTCCCGATGACCCGTGCTATTGCAGCGTGACGTTTCTGGACGAGGAATACAAGGAGCGGGACGTGCTCATCGAGGCGAGCAAGACCGTCCGCGGCCGCTATCCCGACACGGAGCACGTCCGGTTCCGGACGCTGCCGCCCGTCACCTATGCCGGGTGCGTGTACCGCGGCAGTTACGCGCAGGTCGGCGACGTGATTGCGGCCGTCGCGGCGTGGGTCGCCGCCAACGGCTACGAGAGCGCGGGGCCGATGTTCAATATCTACCACGTTAGCCCGCACGAGACGCAAAACCCCGACGAATTCGTCACGGAGGTGTGTTTCCCGGTGCGGGAGGCCTAATCTGTTTTCCGGAGGTGCCCCCATGCTCCAGACCCGCAGACCTGCCCTGAGCGGCAACGCGCTCAAGGGCATCGCCATCCTTGCCATGACACTCGACCACCTCACGTGGACGCTCTGGCCCGGCTACACCACCGACTGGTGGGTGCTTTTGCTGCACCTGCTCGGCCGCGTGACGGCGCCGATCATGTGGTTTTTCGTCGTCGAGGGCTATCACTACACGCACGATGTGAAAAAGTACGCCGCGCGCCTGTTCGCGCTCGCGTTCATCTCGCACTTTGCGTATGACTTCTGCTTCGGCATCCCGTTCGTGCCGCTGTCTACCGGGCCGTTTAACCAGACGGGCGTCGTGTGGTCGCTCGCATGGGGCCTCGTGCTGCTCGTCATCCACGACGATGCGCGGCTGAAGGACTGGGTCAAGATCGTGCTGACGTTTGTGATCTGCGCCATCACGTTCCCGTCGGACTGGAGCTGCGTGGCCGCGATGGCGATCCTGTTCATGGGACAGGCACGTGGGGACTTCCGCCGCCAGATGTGCTGGCTCATGGTGTGGTCGGCCGTGTACGCGCTCGTGTATTTCTTCTTTATAGATAAAGTATATGCGCTCGTGCAGCTCGGCACAGCGCTCTCCATCCCGCTGCTGCGGTGCTATGACGGCACGCGGGGCAAATGGCGCTCTATGGGCAAGCTCTTTTACGTCTATTATCCCGCGCACCTCGCGCTCATCGGCGTGCTGCGCATTCTGCTCTGGGGCGCGGGGGCGTCCACCGCCGCCGGCAGCTTCTGACGGCAATGTGCACAACGGCACCCGCCCGGACGGAGGAAAACTTCGTCCGGGCGTTTTCGCGCCCGATGGTGGCATTCCGCCGGGGTTCATGGTAAAATGCTGTGCAATGTGAGACAAAGGAGGCGGCGCGCATGCGCTACCAGTGCCTGGTGCTCGACCACGACGACACGGTCGTCAACAGCACCGCGACCATCAATTACCCGGCCTTCGTGCAGACGCTCCAGAAGCTGCGGCCGGACGTGCACATGACGCTCGACGACTTTTTTTCCTACTCGTTCGAGCCGGGCTTCGGTGCCCTGTGCAGCGACATTCTGGGCTTTTCCGATGCGGAGATGGACATCCAGTACCAGACGTGGCTGGACTATGTGCGCACGCACGTGCCCGATACGTTCCCCGGCATGCATGACCTGCTGCACCGGTTTCGCGCCGCGGGCGGGCACATCTGCGTCGTGAGCCACTCCGTGCCGGAGAACATCCTGCGCGACTACCGCGCGCACGATCTGCCCACGCCGGAACTGATCTACGGTTGGGATTCAGACCCCGATCGGCGCAAGCCCGCGCCGTGGCCCATTTACCAGATCGAGCGCGAGCTCGGCCTGCGGCCGGAGCAGCTCGTGGTCATCGACGATCTCAAGCCCGGCAAGGACATGGCCGACCGTGCGGGCGTGGACTTCATCGCGGCGGGGTGGACGCACACAGTGCCGCACATCATCGAAACGATGCAGCGCCTCTGCCCGCACTACTGCCGCACGGTGGCGGAGCTCTGTGCGCTGCTGCTGGACGAAACGGAGGCATGAATATGGATACAATCATTCGCACGGCGACCCTTGCCGATCTCGACGCCGTGGCGGCGGTGGAGGCGGCATGCTTCCCGGCGGCGGAGGCCGCGACGCGCGCAGAGCTATCTGACCGGCTGGCGCATTACGGCGGCCACTTCTGGCTGATGTTTGACGGCGGCACGCTCATCGCGTTCGTCGACGGCATGGTCACCGACCGCGCCGACCTCACGGACGATCTCTACGCGGACGCGTCATTGCACGATGCGCACGGCGCGTGGCAGATGATCTTCGGCGTGAACACGCTGCCCGACTACCGCCGGCACGGCTATGCGGGGCAGCTCATCGAGCGCGCCATCGCCGATGCGCGCGCGCAGGGCCGCCGCGGCCTCGTGCTCACGTGCAAGGACCGCCTTGTGCACTATTACGCAAAGTTCGGCTTCGTGAGCGAGGGCGTGTCGGCCTCCACCCATGGCGGCGTCGTCTGGTATCAGATGCGCCTGACGTTCTGAACATTTTCCGCCCCGGCGTGAAAAAATTCACGCCGGGGCAAAGCAAAGCCTTGACTCTACAATCGTTGTAGAGTTTACAATGGCGGTATTCCACGCAAAGGGGCAAACACCATGGAGAAAAATCTCACGACCGGCAGCGTCTTCGGCAACATCGTGCGCTTTTCGCTGCCGTATCTGCTCTCGTATTTCCTGCAGACGCTCTACGGCATGGCCGACCTGTTCATCATCGGCCAGTATGAGGGCGTGGCCAGCACGACCGCCGTGGCCATCGGCAGTCAGGTCATGCACATGCTCACGGTCATGATCGTCGGTCTCGCCATGGGCGCGACGGTCACGATCGGCCAGGCCGTCGGCGCGCGCGACCGCCGGGGCGCAGCCGGCTGCATCGGCAACACGACGACGCTGTTTCTGGCGCTGAGCATCGTGGTGACGGGGGTGCTGCTCGCGCTCGCGCGGCCGATCGCGGCGGTCATGTCCACGCCGGCGGAGGCCGTGCCCGGCACGGTCGCCTATCTGCGCATCTGCTTTCTCGGCGTGCCGCTGATCACGGCGTACAACATCATCGCCTCCATCTTCCGCGGCTTGGGGGATTCCAAGCGTCCGATGTATTTCATCGCCATCGCGTGCGCGGCGAACATCGCGCTCGACTATCTGTTCATGGGCGCGCTGCGCATGGGCCCGGCGGGCGCCGCGCTCGGCACCACGCTCGCGCAGGCGGTCAGCGTGGTCGTGTCGCTGCTCGTCATCCGCCGGGAGCGGGACGGCATCGCCCTCACGCGGAGTGATTTTCGCCCGCAGCGGGCGGTCATGGGTCGCATCCTGCGCATCGGCGTGCCGGTCGCGCTGCAGGACGGGCTGATCCAGATCGCGTTTTTGTTCATCACCGTCATCGCCAACCGCCGCGGCCTCACGGACGCCGCTGCCGTCGGCATCGTGGAGAAGATCATCAGCTTCCTGTTCCTCGTGCCGTCGTCCATGCTCTCGACGGTGTCGGCCCTCGGCGCGCAATGCATCGGCGCGGGCAAGCCCCGCCGCGCGCTGCAGACGCTGTGGTATGCCATCGCCATCGCGCTGGGCTTCGGCATCATCATCTCGGTCGTCATCCAGTTCGTGGCCGAGCCCGTCGTGGGCCTGTTCACGGACGACGCGGCCGTCGCCGCCGCGGGCGGGCAGTACCTGCGCGGGTATATTCTCGACTGCTGCCTGGCCGGCATCCACTTTTGCTTCAGCGGATATTTCTGCGCCATCGGCCGCTCGGAGCTGTCGTTTCTGCACAACATCACGGCCGTCGTGCTCGTGCGCGTGCCGGGCGCTTATCTGACGAGCAAGTGGTTCCCCACGACGCTGCTGCCCATGGGTCTGGCCACGGCGGCGGGTTCGCTGCTGTCGGTCATCATCTGCCTGATCGCGTTTCTGGTGCTGCGCCGGCACGGCCGGCTCGTGCCGGAGGAGGGCTGACATGGCGCGCACGCAGGAACTCTTCTCCATCGGCGACGTGGCGCAGCTGTTTCACCTGAGCGTGAGCAGCTTGCGCCACTATGAGACCATCGGCCTGCTCACGCCGGAATACACCGACCCCGCGACCGGCTACCGCTACTATGGGCCGCGGCAGTTTGAGGTGCTCAACACCATCCGCTACCTGCGCGCGCTGGATATGCCGCTCGGGCAGATTCGCGCCTTCCTGCGCAACCGCGACGTCGGGCGCATCGAGCAGCTGCTGCGCGAGCAGAAGGCCGCCGTCGTGCGCAAGCAGGCGGAGCTCCAGCGCGTCGAGCGCAAGATCGATAACCGCCTGCGTCAGCTGCACGCCGCGCAGACGGCGGAGCTCGGCGCGATCCGCCTTGTGCGCAGCCCCGCGTGCCGCGTCGTGTGGATGTCCGGCGCGCTCGAGCTGCACAGCTTTCTCGACATGGAGCCGTCCATCCGCATGCTCGAGCGCTCGCAGGCGGAGGCCGTGGTGTTTCTCGGCAAGGTGGGCGTGGGCCTCTCGGCCGCGCGGCTCGCGGCCAGACAATTTGCGCCGTATGACCGCGCGTTTCTCGTGCTCGATGATGAGGACGCCTTTGACGGCGACGTGACCGTCCTGCCCGAGACGACGTGCGCCGCCGTGTGCTTTCGCGGCAGCCACCCCGAGGCCCCGGCGCAGTATGCGCGCCTGATGGACTACCTGCGCGCGCACGCGCTCGCCCCGGCGGACTTCTCGCGCGAGATCACGATGATCGACTACGGTCTGACCAGCGACCCGGACAAATTTGTGACCGAGATCCGCATCCCCGTCCGGGCGGCGGAATAAGTGCATGTACAAAACAGCCCCTCGGATTCCGATGAATCCGAGGGGCCGCTGCTTTGGGTATTACTTTTTCACGTTCTTGCAAAACTCCATCAGAATCGTCGCGACCTGTTCGCGCGTCGCGCTGCCCTGCGGCTCGAGATAGGTCTGGCCGCCGTTGCTCGCGCCGGAGATCAGGCCAAGCCCGACCGCGTCCGCCATGGCGTCTTTTGCCCAGTCGGACACACTGCCCGCATCCGGGAAGATGCTCAGGTCAGCGGGCGTCCACGTGCGCTCAAGTTTGAGCACGCGCGTCACGTATTCCATGAGGATGACCGCGATCTGCTCGCGCGTCACCGGCAGGTCAGGCTCAAACGTCGTGCTGGACGTGCCCGCGACCACGCCGGTCTGATAGGCCCAGAGGATGGCGTCCTGATACCAGTCCTGTGTGAGATCGGTAAACGGCGTCGTGCCGCTCACCTTCGGCTCGCCCTCGAGGTTATACAGGATCTGCACGATCTGCGCACGCGTCGTGGTCAGCTTCGGCCCGAACAGATTGTTGCCGATGCCGGACATCAGCTGATGCGTCACGCAGTACTGGATACCATCATCGGCCCAGCTGTGCGACACGTCCGTGAACATTTTCGTGACATCCATGACGCCTGTGGCCGGGATAGTCTCGGTCTTCGTCTCGCCGCAGCGGGTGCAGGTGAAGGTCTTCACACCGGTCTCGGTTTCCGTCGGCTCCTTCGTCACTTTGCCGTTGTCCCATGCGTGGCCGAGTGCGTCGGTATAAGCATCCACATAGCTGTCACCACAGGCACAGGTGTGCGTGGTATAACCCTTTTCGGTGCAGGTCGGCGCGGTCACAACAGCGTTATAGTTGTGCTCGTGCGTGAGCTTCGGAATGGTCTCCGTTTTCGTCGCGCTGCAGCGCGTGCAGGTGTAGGTCTTGACACCGGTCTCGGTCTCCGTCGGCTGCTTGGTCACTTTGCCATTGTCCCATGCGTGGCCGAGCGCATCCACATAAGTGTCCACGTAGCTGTCGCCGCAGGAGCAAGTGTGGGTCGTGTAGCCCTTTTCCGTGCAGGTCGGCGCTGTGACAACATCCTTGTAGCTGTGGGTATGGGAACCATAATTGTAATGGATGTTGGCGGTCAAAAGGTCATCATTTCTATTGGAAGAAATAGAGATCGCTTTCCATTGCGCCTCGCTCCCGGCATAGTACACATCGGTCAGAGATGTGCAGTCATCGAAAGCCCACTCTCCAATGTACGTCACGCTGTTAGGGATCGTCACGCTGGTCAAAGATGTACATGAAGCGAAAGTGTGATTACTAATGCTCGTCACGCTGTCCGGGATCGTCACGCTGGTCAGAGATGTGCAACCCTTGAAAGCATACCAGTCAATACTCGTCACGCTGTTCGGAATCGTCACGCTGGTCAGAGATGTGCATCCATCGAAAGCAGACCGGCCAATGCTCGTCACGCTGTTTGGGATCGTCACGCTCGTCAGAGATGTGCACCCATCGAAAGCACAATCGCCAATGCTCGTAACACTGTCCGGGATCGTCACGCTTGTCAGTGAATGACATCCATCAAAAGCAAAATCACCAATGCTTGTCACGCTGTCCAGGATCGCATAACTTCCGGAAAAAGCACCCGGGCACTGCACCAAAGTTGTCTTATCTTTATTGAACAGAACACCGAATGCATCGCTGGAATAATTGTTGTTGTCTCTGTCGACCCATATACCGGTCAGAGATGTGCAGTTACCGAAAGCATACCAGCCAATGCTCGTCACGCTGTTTGGGATCGTCACGCTGGTCAGAGATTCGCAACCCCGGAAAGCATGCTGGCCAATGCTCGTCGCGCTGTCCGGGATCGTCACGCTGGTCAGAGATGTGCAATAAGAGAAAGCACCATCACCAATGCTCGTCACGCCGTCAGCAATCACAGCTGACTTTACCCGGCTGAAATACCACGGCGCACTATAAAGACCATAGTCATACATATCCCCGCTGCCGCTGATCGTCAGCACACCCTCGCTGTCCAGCGTCCAGGTCACCTCTGCGCCGCAGGTGCCGCTTTTCACAACGTTCGCTGCCAGCGCCGTGGCCGGCAGGAGCGACGCGATCATCAGCACCGCGAGCACAAAGCTCAAAAGTCGTTTTTTCATGTGTTTCCTCCCTGTTCATTTTTCTCCTGTCATTTTGTTAGCAGCCCTGCCACGCAGGAGAAACGATGCGCATGGCTGCGCTCCCAATATACCCGGTGTCCCGATATCTACATGGATTATAACATTATTTATAAAATATGCAATACAATTTACATTATTGGCATTGGCATACTTTTCTGTAGAATTTGCGCACAACTCAAATGAAAACAGCAACATCCCCCTCTGATTCCGGATGAATCAGAGGGGGATGCATTTCTAACGGATCACTTCTTTACGTTCTTGCAAAACTCCATCAGGATCGTCGCAACCTGTTCGCGCGTCGCGCTGCCCTGCGGTTCGAGGAGGGTCTGGCCGCCGTTGCTCGCGCCGGAGATCAGGCCGAGGGCCACGGCATCCGCCATCGCGTCTTTTGCCCAGTCGGACACGCTGTCCGCATCCGGGACGATGCTGAGAATGCGTTTTTTCATCTGTTTCCGCCTCCTTGGTTTGGAATATGTGGGGGTGGGCTTTCGTATCAGAACGAGCCGCTGCGTCCGTGGCCGCCGCCGCCGGAAAAGCTGCTCGAATCGCTTGAGCTGCTCGAGTCGCTCTGGCGCTCGATCTTGTGGCGCACCGTGGTCGTGTGGGTGAAGACGTCCTCGCGCCGGGTCAGCTGCAGCCCATCGGCCGTGATGTAGGCCGAGGCCTCAGCCTGGCGGTAGACGGAGCGCATCTTCATCTTCAGCAGCTGGCACACGATCAGCGCGAGCAAGAGCCCGATGCCGAACGAGATGCCGAGGTGGCGGAAAAACTGCGGCCACGTGAATTCGCCGGAGTCGACGCTGAGGATACTGGCGCAGCCCTCAAGATAGTCCGAGAAACCGTCGTACCAGTCGTCGTCCGCAAAGTCGTCGAGAAAGGCATTCTCGAGCTTGATGAGCTTGCCGTCCGGGAAGATGGGCTCTGCCTTGTCGCCGTAGACAAAGGTGGCGTACTTGCGGTTCGACATGCTCAGCAGCAGGAGGATGCCGTCGCGCCCGCTGCCATAGCCGAGCGACTGCGCATGGTAGATCGAATAGGACGCGGTCGCGGCGTCGGGATAGCCATAGTCGCCGAAGTCATCGAGTATGCAGATGTACACGCCGACGCCGTAGTGCTCCGAGATCTCGGCGGCGCGCGCCTCGAGCGTTTCGACCTCCGAGAGCGTGAGGATCGCGGCTTCATCGTCGACATAGGGCGCTGCTGCCATGACGGGCAGCACGAGCGTGACAGCCAGCAGCAGCACGAGCAGCAGCGCGGTCAGTTTTTGTTTCATGGTGTCCGCCTCCTTACATAAACTGCAGGATGACCGTCAGCGCGACTGTGACCACGCCTGCGATCGCTCCAAACGTGCCCCAATAGCGGCCGCGGTCGGTCGGCAGGTCGCCGACAAGCTTGCCGGTCTGTCCGTTCATGGCGAAGAGGAAGCTTTCGCCGTTCCACTTCGTGCTCAGCATCCACACCGGCAGCAGGGCGTAGTGCACCTTGCCGCGGTGGAGCGAGATGTCCTCATGCTCGGGTATGCACGTGCCGTAGCCGGTAACGGTGTCGCGCAGGGCCTGCGCGAGCGTCTCGCGGCAGCGGGCGTCGGCCCGGTCGCGGCTGTCGTCAACGGACACGTCGTATTTATCGGCCAGATAACCCGGCAGGTACGCCGTGGAAAACGGCTGCATCTGCGTGTAGTCAAACGGCTCGATGGAGTCCATGTGGTCGTCGGGCATCTTGGAGGATGCGTCCACCGGGATCTTCTCAAACGCGATCGAGCCGGCGCGGAATACGTCGTAGTGCATGGTCTCGGTGACCTCATAGTCGCCGGTCTCATATACGCTCGTGTTGCTGGCCCGGTAGCTGGCCGAGCCCTCTGCGCCGCCGTCAAACAGCCAGAACGGGACGTACACGCCCTGAATCTGCTCGATGTGGTTGGCGGACGTGAACGATTTCGGCAGGAAGGGCTTGCCCTTGTAGTGCGCCCGGAGCGCCTGCACGGCGTCGTCCTTCGTCAGGCGGAAGGGGAGGATAAAGTCGGGCCGGAGCGCGCCGGAAAACTGGCCCGGCACGACCGTCGGGTTGCCGCAGTAGGGGCAGGACGTGGCCGCGGTGGTCTCGTCGCAGATCAGCTCCGCGCCGCACGACGGGCAGCTGTAGACCCGCAGGCCGTCGGCGTCCGCGCCCCAGTCGCTGCTGAGGCCGGAGGTGTCCCAGCCGCCGACGTTGCCGGACTGTGCGGCGGCTTGCGCGGCTTCGGCCTCGGCTGCGGCGGCCGCGTCCGCTTTTGCGTCGGCCGCCTGCTTGGCGGCGGCAGCCTCGGCCTCCTTGTGTGCGTAGAGCGCCTCGATGTCCGCAACGTCGAACGATGAGCCGCAGTAGTCGCACTCCAGCTTCCCGCTCTTGGCCGAATAGTGCAGCGGGCCGGTGCACGCGGGGCACTGATAATTCGTTACCTGGGTGGGCATGGTCAGATGCCTCCTTTCGTCCGGATGGCGTTACGGCTGGATGTCCCCGTCGTCAAACGGGTCGCCGCACTCGGGACAGAATTTCGGCGGGTGGGTCGGATCGTCCGGCTCCCAGCCGCACTTGTCGCATTTGTACTTCGGCGTGCCGGCCGGGCGCGGTCTGCCGCACTCGGCGCAGAACTTGCCCTTGTTCACCGCGCCGCAGCTGCACGTCCAGCCGTCGGCCGCGGGGGCCGGCTTCGGCTGGCCGCAGTTGCCGCAGAATTTTCCGGTGTTGCCCGTCTGGCCGCAGGCGCACGTCCAGGTGTCCGCCGCGGGCGCTGCCGCCGGGGCGGTGGGCTGCTGCGCGGCCTGCCGCTGACCCATGGCGTAGAGATCCTGCGCGCGGACGCCGCCCATCTGCCCGGCCATGCCCATGCCCATGAACGCCATGGCCGGGCCGGTGGCCGTGTTGGACGCGGCCGCCTTCATCGCCTCGCCCTGCGAGCGCGAGAGCATTGCCGCCGCGCGCGTCGGGTCCATATAGGCCGCGTCGCGCTGCATATCCTTGATCATCTGCTCGTCGGCCTCGTCCGCCTTCACGGACGAGACGCCGAAGGCCACGATCTCAAGACCGCGGCGGTCGCGCCACTGCGCCGAGAGCTCCTCGTTGAGCGCCGCGGCGATCTCCTGCGTGTGGCCGGGCAGTGCCGAGTAGCGGATGCCCATGCCGCTGATGCGCGCAAACGCCGGCTGCAGCGCCGTGAGCAGCTCGCTCTTGAGCTGGCTGTCGAGCGTGTCGCGCGTGTAGTCCTCGGTCACGTTGCCGCAGACGTTGGTGTAAAACAGCAGCGGGTTTGCGATGTGGTAGCTGTACTCGCCGAAGCAGCGGATGCCGATGTCGATGTCGATGCCGGCGCGCTGGTCCACCACGCGGAACGGCACCGGGCTCGGCGTGCCGTACTTGTTGCCGGTCAGCTCCTTGGTGTTGAAGTAGTAGATACGCTGGTCCTTCGGGGCCTCGCCACCGAAGGTGAAGCGCTTGCCGATGTTCTGGAACACCTGGCCGATGCTCTCGCCGAGGTTCCCGGCGAAGATCGACGGCTCGGTGGACGCGTCATAGGTGTACTCGCCCGGCTCGGCGCAGACCTCCACGACCTTGCCCTGCTCGACGATGAGCATACACTGCCCATCGGCAACAGCAATGCGCGAACCGCTGGTGATGATGTTCTCGTCGCCGTGCGTGTTGCTCGAACGGCGGGTGGTTTTCTTCTGTCCCTTGACTGCCAGCACATCGGCAGGCAGCGCCTCGCAGGTGAAAAATTCTTTCCACTGGTCGGCCATGACACCGCCGGCGGCTCCGGCGATCGCTTTGATAAGTCCCATAAGCATACTCCTTTACACAGATGTTTTTCATCATATCTAACTGTTTCTGATGATTTTTCAGCTATGCTGATAGTATAAGGCATCGGGGCCGAAAATGCTACGTTTGCGGCGCAAAAACCCCGCCGAAACCGCAAAATACGACTGAGTAGTAGACAAGGTGCACAACCTGACGGCGGTCAGGTTGTGCACCTTGCAGTATCCTCTGCCCGCGGCGCGGCGATCTCATCGAGACGGCCGCAGCGGTGGAAGAGGTCGATATACAGCATGAGCTCCTCACGTGAGGTCACGCCGAGCTTGCGGTTGATGTTCGTGTTGTGCTTTTTGGCGGTGGCCACGCTGATGTACGCGCGCGCCGCGAGGAACACGAGCGAGCCCGCGATCCACACCATGCGGCTGCGCGCCTCGAGCGTGCGCAGCCCGATCTCCGGCACGAGCACCACGGCGGCGAGCTTCCGCCCTGCGGCGTCGGTCGCGCCGATCGGTTCGTGCAGACCGAGATAGGTGCGGCTGCCGTCGGAATACGTATTATAATACCGGCCGGTCTTGCACGTGAGCGTGCCGTCGGCCGTGAGATACGACCCGCCGGGGCTGCCGATCATGGCCTGTCCGAGCAGCAGCCGGTCGCCGTCTATGGGGGCGAGCACTGTGACCATGCTGCCGTAGGCGCTGTCGAGCATCGGCACGCACAGCAGCGTCACCGACTCCCATGTGTCGGGCAGGGCGATGCGCCCCATCCACAGGCAGCGCTCGGCGAGACGGCCGTCCGATCCGCGCAGCAGCTGCGTGTAGCCGGGGACGGCCTGCACGTTCAGCTCCGGATTCCAGCGGTTGTGCATCTGTACCTGCGCGCTGCGCGCCGTCTCCGCCGTGCCGCGAAAGCACGTGACGTGCTGGTCCGTCGCACCGATGGCGCGCAGCGCCGAATAGCGCAGGTACAGCCCCGCGCGCGAGGTCGCCGCGCCCGGCAGCGCCGTGGCGCCGGGCTCGCCGTAAGCCGAGGCGAGCACCGCCTCGTGGATGGTGTTCGTATTCGTGACGCTGCCGACCTGCACGCGGATGTTCTGCTCGCGGCCGACGGTGTCGTTGAACGTGTCGATGCGGTCGTTGAGCGGGGACTCGGTCTCGCCGCCGTAGACGTGCCAGATCGTCACGGTCACGGGTTCGCGTCCGCCGCCGCAGCCAGCGCAGCCGAGCAGCAGCGCGAGGACAAGCAGCAGCGCGGGGATACGCGCACGGTGGTTCATCCGGGCACCTCCTTACAGGGCGTTTTTTCAGTATAGCGAATTTTTTCCGTCCCGGTAACCAAAATCCGCACATTTTTTACACGTGTCTTGACATGGGGCGCGTCCCGGCGCTATCCTGACGGCGGACTCTACGGAGCGTCGGTTGCATTCCGGGCGGAAATCCGTACAATATATCTGCACGGGAGGTGCGAAACATGGATCAGACACGCACAGGGGCGCTCATCCGCGCCCTGCGGCAGCAGAAAAACCTGACACAGCGGCAGCTTGCCGACGCGATCGGCGTGGGCGACAAGGCCGTCTCCAAATGGGAGCGCGGCTGCGGCGCGCCGGACATTTCCCTCCTTCCGCGACTGTCACAGGCTCTGGGCACGAGCGCCGAGGCGCTGCTCCGGGGCGATCTGGAGGAAAATGATTTGACAAACGGAAACATGAAGCGCGTGCGCTTTTGCGTCTGCCCGCACTGCGGCAATCTGCTGCTGGCGAGCGACGCGGCGGACGTGACCTGCTGCGGCCAGACGCTGCAGCCACTGACGCCGCAGACGCCGGACGCCGCCCACCGCCTGACGGCGGAGCTGAGCGACGGTGAGTGGTATCTCACGTCTGACCACCCCATGCGCCGGGAGCACTACCTGTCGTTCGCGGCGCTGGTCAACGAGGACACGGTCGTGCTGCGCCGGCTCTACCCCGAGTGGGGCGCGCAGACGCGCCTGCCGTACTTTGCGCACGGCACGCTGCTGTGGTACTGCACGCAGCACGGCCTGTTCGCGCAGCCGATCGACACGCGCAAAACGTGAAAAAAGGACGGCAAAGGCGCCCCCTGAAAGGGGCGCCTTTGCCGCGGTTTTTCGGTAACTTTACGCGATGCCGGTGACGGTGTAGTCCTTGGCCTCGACCGTGCTTTTGAGCACGGCGTCGTCCACCGGCGCGCTGAGCGTCACGACGGCGGTGCCCGCCGTGTGGCTGACTTCGGCCTCCGTGACCTCGGGCAGCGCCTCGAGCGCCTTCTTCACGGTCGCCTCACAGTGACCGCACATCATGCCTTCGATGGTAATGGTCTTTTTCATAGCTGTTTCCTCCTTGATTTCGGGTACTTTTTTGAGATGGTTTGCGCGTTTATAATCGTGGCGCGTATCGCGCAGCTTGAACAGATTCAGGCGCAGGGCGTTCGTGACCACGCAGAAGCTCGACAGGCTCATGGCTGCCGCGCCGAACATGGGGTTGAGCGTCAGGCCGAGCGGAACGAACACGCCCGCCGCGATGGGGATGCCGATGGTGTTGTAGAAAAACGCCCAGAACAGGTTCTCGTGGATGTTGCGCAGCGTTGCGCGGCTGAGCCGGATGGCCGCCGGCACGTCGCTCAGACGGCTGTTGACGAGCACGACGTCGGCCGCGTCGATGGCCACATCCGTGCCCGCGCCGATGGCGATGCCGATGTCCGCGCGCGTGAGCGCCGGCGCGTCGTTGATACCGTCGCCGACCATGGCGACCTTGCCGCGCGCGCTCAGGCGGCGGATCTCGCGCTCCTTACCGTCGGGCAGCACACCCGCGATCACCTCGTCCACGCCGGCCTGCGCGCCGATGGCTTTCGCCGTGCGCGCATTGTCGCCCGTGATCATGACGACGCGGATGCCCATGTTGCGCAGCTCACGGATGGCCTGCGGGCTGTCGGGCTTGAGCACGTCGGCCACGGCGATGATGCCGAGCAGCTTCCCGCCGCGGGCAAAAAACAGCGGCGTCTTGCCGGCCTCCGAGAGCGCTTCCGCCTGCGTCTGCATGGGCGCGGAGATCTCGGCCACGGTGCGGAGGAAGTCCGCGTTGCCGCCGCAGAGCGGCTGTCCGTCGAGCACGGCGCGCAGGCCGTTGCCCGGCAGGGCCTGAAAGTCCGCGACCTCGGCGGCGGTCAGCCCGTCGGCCTCCGCGCGGCGCAGCACCGCCTTGGCCAGCGGATGCTCGCTCCTGCGCTCGAGCGCGCAGGCCAGGCGCAGCAGCTCGCCCTCCGTCACGCCGGGGGCCGGACAGATGTCCGTCACGGTCGGGTTGCCGGAGGTGATGGTGCCAGTCTTGTCGAGCGCGACGATCTGGATGCGGCCGGTCTCCTCGAGGGAGGCGGCCGTCTTGAAGAGAATGCCGTTTTTCGCGCCCATGCCGCTGCCGACCATGATCGCCACCGGTGTGGCGAGGCCGAGCGCGCACGGGCAGCTGATGACGAGCACGGAGATGCCGCGCGCGAGCGCATAGCCCACGGTGCGGCCGAGCAGCAGCCAGACAACGAACGTCACGAGCGCGATGCCCATGACCGACGGCACGAACACGCCGGACACCTTGTCGGCGATCTTCGCGATCGGCGCCTTCGTAGCCGCCGCGTCGCTGACCATCTGGATGATCTGCGAGAGGGTCGTGTCCTCGCCGACGCGCGTGGCGCGGCACTTGAGAAAGCCCGACTGGTTCACCGTCGCGGCCGAGACGGACGCGCCCGGCGCCTTGTCGGCCGGGATGCTCTCGCCCGTGAGCGCCGCCTCGTTGACCGCGCTCATGCCGGCGAGCACCACACCGTCGACCGGGATGCGCTCACCCGGGCGGACGACGAAGACATCGCCCTTCTGCACCTGCTCGACCGGGACGGTCACCTCCGCGCCGTCGCGCTCGACGGTGGCGGTCTTCGGCGCGAGTTCCATGAGGCTGCGCAGCGCGTCGGTCGTCTTGCCCTTCGAGCGGGCCTCGAGCGTCTTGCCCACCGTGATGAGCGTGAGGATCATGGCGGCGGACTCAAAGTAAAAGTCGTGCATATAGCCCATGACGGCCTGATCGTCGCCGCGCACCTGCGCGCCCGTCATGGCAAAGAGCGCATAGGTACTGTACACGAACGCCGCCGTCGCCCCGAGGGCCACGAGCGTGTCCATGTTCGGCGCGCGGTGCCAGAGCGCCTGGAAGCCGCTGATGAAAAACTTCTGGTTGATGACCATGATGATCACCGTCAGAAGCAGCTGCGTCAGGCCCATAGCGACATGGTTGCCGTCATAAAACTTCGGCAGCGGCCAGCCCCACATCATGTGGCCCATGGAAAAATACATCAGAATGAGCAGAAAGCCCAGCGACCAGAACAGTCTGCGCCGCAGCTTCGGCGTCTCGTGGTCAGCGAGCGCATCGGCGCCGGCGGCAGGGTTCGCGCTCTGCTGCGCGCCCTTGACCGACGCCCCGTAGCCCGCGGCCTGCACCGCGTCGATGACGGCCTGGTCCGCTGCCGTGCCCTCCACCCCCATGGAGTTGGTCAGCAGGCTGACCGAGCATGCCGTCACGCCCGGCACGCCCGACACCGCCTTTTCCACGCGCGCCGAGCAGGCCGCGCAGCTCATGCCGGTGACATGGTATTGCTTCAAAGTGGTTCCTCCTTTGCAGTGCGGCTCATTTCATGAGTTTCTGCAGCGTCGCCACCAGCTCGTCGATCACCTCGTCCTTGCCGTCGCGGATGTCCTCGACGACGCAGGTGCGGATGTGGCTGGCCAGCAGCTCCTTATTGAATGCATTGAGCGCCGCGCCCGCCGCCGCCGACTGCACGAGAATGTCCGGGCAGTAGGCGTCGTTCTCGACCATGCCGCGGATGCCGCGGATCTGGCCCTCGATGCGGTTGAGCCGGTGGATGAGCCGCTTGTATTCCTCCGGCGTGCGCTCCTTCTTGCGCTGCGAGCAGCCGCAGCAGCCGGTTTTTTTCTCATCGTCCATGTATTTGTACCTCATTGTTTCCCATATACCCCTTGGGGGTATATTCGAATATATACCCCCCAAGGGTATTTGTCAAGAGGGCGCGTGCATTTTCTTGACAGTGGGCGCGCGCTTGCTTATCATAAGGACACAACGAAAGGAGTGTTTCCATATGAAGGTATGGTTATCCCGCAATGCAAAGCGCTTCGCGGCGCTCACCCTCGCGCTGGTGCTCGTGCTGGCGCTGGCCGCCTGCGGCAGCAAGACGCAGACGCCGGAGACGTCCTCCACCCCCACGGTCGTGACGCCGCCGGTGCAGACGCCCGCAGACCCGGCCTCCGACCCGGCCCGCCCGGCCGGCACGGAGACGGACCAGCTGACCACGGTGCTCGACGACATTGAAAAGAACGTGCAGCTCGGCGTGACCGGCAGCTCGCTCAAGGCAGTGCCCTACGCCGTGAAGCTGCTCGACTGGGGCGCGGCGAGCACGATGACCCAGAGCGAGATCAAGTCCGCCGTCGTCGCGTGGCTCAGCGACAAGGGCAACGATGCGCAGGTCTCCTTCAGCCAGCAGATGGACCTGATCGACACGACCTGCCAGGCGCTCATGGGCAGCGGCGCGCGCGACCTGCTCGATTCCGCCGGCTGCCAGAACGTCAAGGGTGACTGGCCGGTGCAGGCGTCCGACCGCGTTGAGGCCATCCTTGAGGCCGTCGGCCTGCGCGGATAATTTGCAGGCAGAAAACCGCCACGCCCCTGCGCGCCGGAATGGCGCGCAGGGGCGTGGTTTTCGTTTTGCTGCCGGTGCTCAGCCGTGGTAGTCGCCGGTCGCGGAATCGACCGTGACGTAGGGCACGACTTTGCCGTCGATCTTCACATAGACCTGATAGATGCCGTTTCCGAGATCCTCGTAGTGGTCGGGCGTGACGCCGTAGTTTTCGAGCAGGCTCCGTTCAAACTCGGCCTTCCAGCCGTCTCTGCCGGTGTCTTTTCCGGCAGCGGGCGTCGGTGCCGCAGACGGGGCGGCGATGACGGGCGTCTCAACGGCCGGGGCCGCAGGCGTCTGTGCGGGGTCGGATGCGGCGGCGGTCTGCCTGCCGCAGGCAGTCAGCGCCAGCAGGAGCACGGCGGTCAGCAGCGCGGCCGCGTGTTTGCGGTGGGTCATGAGTGTTTCCTCCTTAGTAATGGTGTTTTCGGTGTTTTCGCAGACATTTTACATCAAAATTCGCAGAAATACCCCCCTGGGGTGCAAAATTCAGATGTGAATTCAGATTTTAATTTTGCGCAGGCATGGCAGCGGGCGGGTTTTTTGCGCTTGACAGGGCCTCCGGCGCGGGATATTCTGTCAGCAGAACGGAGGGGACGCGCGTGCCGGAGAAGTATGTTTTGCCGATTGTGATGCTGGTGGCTTGGCCGCTCCATGTTGCGTTTGTGCGCGTCGCAATCGAAGGTGTTTTGAGAGCGGCCATGAGCAAGACGATGATTCGGAAACAGCGAAAGGCGCACCCTGGATTCTGGAACTGGCTGACCTACCGTGGCGTCGCATCGGCAATTCCGCTTCCGATCCAAATTTGGTACTATTGTGAACTGCTCAAATATCCGATTGCGGCACTCGCGTTCTATGTGCTGATGTGGCTGCTCGGCGTACCGCTCGATCCGCTGCGGAAATGGCCGGCGATTATTCTCATATCTTCAGAATTGATTCTGGTTGCGTATTATGTATTTTTTACTGCACAAGGGGCAGGGCCAGAGGATCGCCGCATGCCCGCGTGGACGGTCAAGCACTTTTCCCCCGACCGCAGCGATGACAGAAAGCCGCGGTGATGACATGCACGGAAAACAGAGTTCAAAAAACAGGCTGAAAAAACGGCTGCTCAAACGGCGGCAGGCGATGACCAAGCGCTGGGACAAGCAGAGCACGCGCCGTCATCTGCCGGTGTACCTGCTGTGTAACTTGCTTCTGGTCGGCAGCCTGTACGGCTGCATTTTTGCGATTCCGAATGTGCGGGATGTCCGCACCGTCCGCACAAAAATCACGGATGTGCACTATGAGGCCGTGCGGTGGGCGCAGTGGATCGCGTTTACAACGCCGGACGGAGAGCGATTCTTCCTGCGCAGAGATTGGCGCGGCTATGACGCAGCGCGGGAAGATACTGCGCGCCTGCAGGCGTTGGCAGCAGGTGGGACGGAGCTGGAGCTGACGGTCTCCGGCCACCGGTTTTCCTTTCTGGATATGCACAGCGGTGAACAGCAGGTCGTCGGGGTACGTGCGGAACAGGAAACATTTCTGCCGGTGTCCGAATGGGTGGCAGATGTGTGCCGCTCCCGCGTGACGGACAGCGTCCTGCTGGGTGTTTATGCCGTTATAACGCTGGGCGGGCTGCTGTACCTGCTGCTTCTTTGCAAAACGTAAAAATTCACGGTCCGCCGCAGGGTTTTCCCTGCGGCGGACATGTTTTTGCGCAGCGGGCAGATTTTATCTGCTCGAAGGCGATTATCGAGTACATTTACTATTATTTCCGGATTCAATGAAAACGAAACAGTCTGAGCCCCGTGCAATACAGGGTTCAGACCGTTCAGGTCGCTTGATCTTTTTTGTCTAGCTTTTGGGGTTCACTTCAATGCATATTTCCGGGCTGTTTCTGCCTTTCCAGAGCGGACGCGCCCATATGGATTTTCATACATCCGGCTCTGCGAGCATGCGCTTGATCTCCGAAAGCGTTTCCGGGCTGAGGACCTCGTCTTTCCGCTCAATGGAGCACATGATGGACATTGCGCCCCGGATCTCTCCGTACACCCGCAGCGGAAAGGACACGGTCAGGCAGCCGCTGAGCCATTCCTCATTGTGCACGGAGTAGCCGACGCGGCGGATCAGCTCCAGGTTTTCCCGGAGCTCTTTCTCACTGGTAATGGTTGTGCTCGTATACTTGATGAACTTCAGACCGGACAGATACTCCGAAAGCTGCTCCTCAGGCAGCGTGGACAGCAGGAGCTTTCCCGGCGCGGAGCAGTAGTGCTGCCGCTTGGGGTCAAAAAAGGCGTTGTTATAGGAGATGTTCTGTGTCTGAAGATCCTTGTGCAGGGTGATCGTACTGAGCCCGTAAAAGGCCATGATGTGCGTCGTCGCGTTCAGGTTATAGGCCAGCGTGTGCATCACATCCAGATAGCGGACGGTCAGCGGATGGCTGACGATCAGATTTGACGCGATTTTCAGTAGCCGATCTGTGAGCCGGTATTTTCCGATTTGCTCGCGCTTATCTACATATCCAAGATTTTGCAGCGTGATTAGAAACCTGTCCGCGCTCGAAGCATGCGTATCGAGCCGCTTCGCGATCTGAAGCACCGAGAGTTCGCCGTTGGTTTCGGCCAGCAGTTCGATCAGCCGGATTGTTTTCTCTACCGATGCGATGTTGTAGGAATAATCGTTCGCTTCGCTCATGTTTTCTGCATCTCCGATCGGAAGCGTTCTCCGCCATTGTCTTTCCCCCTAAATTATATATGAGCCGCACAAAAAATTCAACTCGATCCGGATTGCGCAATACGCAATCCGGATTGCATTATATACTGGATACTTCCCGAACAGAAAAATGTTGGTTGCTATTTATTGGTTCATATTTACAAACAAATGCGCGTGTGCTACCTTGATTTTAGTCATTATGACAAAAAGAAAAGGAGAGAAGAAAAATGAATCTGCCAATGTATCAAATCGACATCCAGAAACTGCTTGCAGGTATGCCGGACGACTCGTGGTTTACCCACGCCCAGATCTTCGATGATCTGCTCTGCGTTGCCAACAAGAGCACCGCCTCGTTTGTTCTGAAGACCTCCGAGGGCCTCATCGTGATCGACGCAATCTATCCCAAGGAGACGATGTTCCACGCGATCGTCTCTGCGATTGAGGATATCGGCTGGGATCCGCATGAGATCCGCAAGTTCGTGATCACGCATGGACACTTTGACCACTGCGGCTGCGGAAAGTGGCTGGTTGACAGCTTCGGCTGCGAAACGTATCTGAGCAAGATCGACGATGATTTCTGGGAGCAGCACCCGTTCTTCCCGGACAGGCCGGATACCTGGAAGAATTTCCGGATCGACCACTACATCGACGATGGCGATGTGATCACGCTCGGCGACCACTGGATCCGCGTTCTGTTCACACCCGGACACACGCCCGGCGGCCTGAGCTTTATCTTCCCCGTGCATGACAACGGTGTCGAGCACATGGCCGGTATGTGGGGCGGAACGAATCCTCCGGCGACGATCGAGGGGAATGTGCAGTACCTTTCCTCGATCGAGCATTTTGCCAAGGAGACGGCAAAATATCACTGCGATGTTCCCATCTGCAATCACCCGGACTTCGACAACGGCTATCTGAAGATGGAATGTGCAAGAAACAGAAAGGCGCACATGCCGAACTGCTACTGCATCGGGGAGAGCGAATTCCAGCGGTTCAATGACATTTTCAAGTGCCTCGCCTACGGAAAGCTGAGAGCAATCGACGCGAGCGCGAATCATTGATGGGAAACGGAGAGAAATGAGATGAAAAACAGCAGAATCTTCATTCTTGCCTGCGGCATTATCTGCAGTCTGATCATGGGTTTTGCCTATACCTATAGTATTGTGCAGCCCTACATCATGGACTATTTCTCGATCGCGTCGTACATGGCAAGCCTTCCTTATACGATCTTCCTCGCGCTGTTCGTTGTCGGCAACTATGTTGGCGGCGTGATGCAGAAAAAGCACAGTGTCAAGATGATCATGCTTATCGGCTATCTTCTGATGGCCGCCGGCCTGTTTTCCACATCCCTTCTGCCGAGCAGTGCACCCGCCGGCATGTGGTTCACCTATGGCACCCTCCTTGGAATCGGCGACGGCATGGTATACAATGTCATTATTGCAATGATGCAGAAATGGTTTCCCGACAAGAAGGGGCTTGCGACCGGCATCACCCTTGCTGTTCTCGGCATTTCGGCGACGATCCTTTCTCCGCTCAGCAGCACATGGCTCACAAACTATGGCTTTACGGGAACGTTCCGGATACTCGCAGTCATCTTTGCTGTCGTCGCAGTGTTCGGCATGCTGACCATCAAGGCACCCCCTGCGGGATATATGGCCGACTACAAGCCGTCGGGCGTGGTCGCCGTTTCCAAAAATACCTGCACGACTGCACGCGATTGCTTCCGGTGCAGAGAATATTATCTCCTCAGCCTTGTCTATTTCTGCGCGATCCCGGCGTTTGTGCTTCTCAGTGCGATCTTCGTCAGCTACGGCACATCCAGAGGTCTGGACAAGACACTGCTCGTGACGGGTGTTTCCGTCGCGTCGCTCATGCAGGTCGCCGGCCGCTTCCTGATTTCCACAGGCAGTGATAAGATTGGCCGCAAAGGCGCTATGCTCCTCTGCTTTGCAATCACGATCCTTGCCATCGTGCTGCTCACGTTCTCCAAGGGAATTGTATATGTCGTGTGCTTCTGGCTGCTCAGCTTCACTTACGGCGGTACGGCGGCGACCATGCCCTCGCTCACGACCGACTATCTCGGCTCCGAGAACGCTGGTCTTGTCTGCTCACTTGTTATGATCGGCTTCGGCGTTGCCTCAGTCGGAACAAGCTTCCTCGCCAAGGCCGTCAACACCTCCATGGCCTTCATCCTGGCCGGCGTAATTGCCATTGTCGGCATCCTCGTCACACTTGCGCTTCCCAAACTCGGGAAGGCAGAACAATAATTCCGGGCTTCCGGCCCGTATCTCGGGCCGGAAGCTTTTTTTGCGCAAAAATATGATTTTTTCACACAGGGGATACTTGACAACTATCCCCTGTATTGTGTTACTTTATAAGTTCAGAACAAGTTAGGAGGTCAGAAATGACGAAATACAAGAAAGTCACACCTGAAATTGCCGCGCAGCTTCAGGCCATCGTGGGCGCGAAGCGCTTTTTCGCAGGCGATGCGGTGAAGGACGACTTCAGCCACGACGAAATGCCTATCTACGGCAAGTATTATCCCGAGGTGGTCTGTGAGGCCGAGAGCACGGAGGAAGTGTCCGCGATTTTGCGTGTGTGCTACGAAAATGACATCCCCGTCACGCCGCGCGGTGCGGGCACGGGCCTCGTCGGCGGGTGCGTGCCGCTGTGCGGCGGCGTAGTGCTGTGCACGACGCGCATGAACAAGATCCTCTCCTACGATATGAACAACCTCGTCGTGCACATCCAGCCCGGCGTGCTGCTGTGCGATCTTGCGGCCGACGCGCTCACGCGCGGCCTGATGTACCCGCCCGATCCGGGCGAGAAGACCGCGACCGTGGGCGGCAATGTGTCCACGAACGCGGGCGGCATGCGCGCCGTGAAGTACGGCGTGACGCGCGACTATGTGCTGGCCATGACCGTGGTGCTGCCCGACGGCAGAGTCATGGAGCTCGGCAAGACCGTGTGCAAGACCAGCTCCGGCTACAGCCTGCTGCACCTGATGATCGGCTCGGAGGGCACGCTCGGCGTCATCACGGAGCTGACGCTCAAGCTCATCCCCAAGCCGGAAATGAACGTGAGCCTCATTCTCCCGTTTGCCGATGTGGAGACCGCCATCGCCTCCGTACCGCAGATCAAGCTGGCCAACCTCGACCCGCAGTCGATCGAGTTCATGGAGCGCGACATCGTCGATTCCTCGGCGGCGTTCACCGGCAACACCATCTTCCCCACGGTCGTGGACGGCAAAGAGGCCGGTGCATACATCCTCGTCACCCTCGTCGGTGACAGCGAGGCCGAACTGACCGCGAAGATGGACCGCCTCGGCGCGCTTGCCGAGCAGCGCGGTGCGTACGACACGCTCGTCGTCTGGACCGACGGCCTGAAAAAGGACGTCTGGGCCGCGCGCAGCGCGTTCCTGACCGTCATCGAGGCGGACACGAAGCTGCTCGACGAGATGGACGTCGTCGTGCCGGTCGACCGCATCGCGGAGTTTCTCGTCTACACCCGCGCCACCGGCAAGGCGGAGGGCATCACCATCCGCAGCTTCGGCCACGCGGGCGACGGCAACCTGCACATCTACTGCTGCGCCAACGACATGGAGCTCGACGAGTTCAAGCGCCGCAGCAAGGCCGTCATGGACAAATGCTATGCCAAGTGCATCGAGTTCGGCGGGCAGGTCTCCGGCGAACACGCCATCGGCCACGCAAAGAAGCAGTACCTGGTGGAGTCCGCCGGCGAGACGGCGTTCGGGCTCATGCAGGCGATCAAGCAGGTGTTTGACCCCAAGGGCATCCTCAACCCCGGCAAGGTCTGCACCAACGTCGAGGAGGGCTGAAGCATGCTGAATATTCTTGTTTGCGTCAAGCAGGTGCCCGACATTAACCTCGTGAAGATGGACCCCGTCACGGGCAGTCTGATCCGCGCGGGCGTGCCGGCGATCCTCAATCCGCTGGACGCCAATGCGCTCGAAGCGGCCGTGCGCGTCAAGGAGGCGCACGGCGGCACGGTCACCGTCATCACGATGGGGCCGGACATGGCCAAGGAGGCGCTGCGCGAGTGTCTCGCCGCGGGCGCGGACCGCGCCGTGCTGCTGTCCGACCGCGCGTTTGCCAACGCCGACACCCTCGCCACGAGCTACGTCATCGCGAGCGCGGCAAAGCAGCTCGGCGATTTTGACCTCATCTTCTGCGGCAAGGAGTCGCTCGACGGCGCGACCGGGCAGATGGGCTCGCAGCTGGCCGAGCGCTTCGGTGCCAGCCAGATCTCCTCGACGGCGAAGATCGTTGAGGTGGACACGGCCGCGCACACCATCACGGCCGAGCGCGACCTCGAGCGCGGCACGGAGGTGCTGCGCGCCAAGTATCCCTGTCTGCTCACGGTCGAGAAGGCGAACTTCCGCCCCCGCATCCCGAACCTGAAGCGCTGGAAGGCCTCGCGCATCGCGGATATCGCGGTCTACAGCGCGGCCACCATCCCGGGGCTCGACCCCGCGCAGATCGGCGACCCCGGCTCCCCGACGAAGGTGCCGCGCACCTATCCGCCGGAGGTCGGTGCGAAGGGCAGCATGATCGATGAGGGCAGCACGGAAAAGAACGTGGACCGGCTCTTCGGGCTGATCGCGGATGTGCTTTGAGGAGGTGCAGGCAGTGAATAAAACAGATTATAAAGATATGTGGGTCTTCATCGAGCGCGACGGCGACAGCGTGCTGCCGGTCTCGCTCGAGCTGTGCTCGGAAACGCGCAGGCTCTGCGACGCGAGCGGCGAGAAACTCGTCGCGGTCATCGTCGGCAGCATCTCGGACGGCGAGCTGCAGCGCGTGCTCGACTGCGGCGTGGACAAAATCATCCACGTGACCGGCACGGGCTATGACTACTTCAATAACGATGCGTACACCAACCTCTTCACCGTCCTGTGCCGGAAATACCGGCCCACGGCGGTCATGGTCGGCGGCACGATCAACGGGCGCGACTTTGCACCGCGCTTCGCCGCGCGTCTCGGCACCGGCTGCACCTCGGACGCGACCGAGCTCGTCTGGGATCCCGGGACGACGGACATCGAGTTCGTTGAGCCCGCCGTCGGCGGCAAGATGATGGCCGTCATCACCGTGCCGGTCGCGCGCCCGCAGGTCGGCACCATCCGCCCGGGCACGTTCAAGTGCGTGCCCTGCGGCGCACGTGCGCACGAGGTCATCGAGGAGCACATCGACTTCCCGGTCGCGGACATCCGCACCGAGATCCTTGACTTCCGCGCTGACGATCTCGACGAGAGCCTGAACATCGCGGACGCGGACGTGATCGTCTGCGTCGGCAACGCGATCAAGAGGGCGGATGCCCTGCCGCGCTACCGCCGCCTGGCCGAGCGCCTCGGCGGCAAGCTTGCCTGCACGCGCCCGGTGTTCGACCGCGGCGTGCTGCCGTTCAAGCTCGTCATCGGGCAGTCCGGCGCCGTGGTCAAGCCGAAGCTGCTGCTGTCGTTCGGTGTGTCGGGCGCGGTCAACCACGTCACGGGCTTCTCGGATGCAGACGTGGTCGTCGCCGTGAACACCGATCCCGAGGCGGCAATCTTCAACTACTGCACCTACGGCATCGTCGGCGACATGGACGAGGTCTGCGAGGCCATGCTCGCAAAGCTCGGCGCGTGAGCTGGAACGAACATGCAAAAAAGCACCCGAAAGGGTGCTTTTTTGCATATTGCCCGTGTGTCCGCAGATACTGCAGCGGCGCGTTTGACAGGCGGCACACCGCCGCGTATAATGTTTACACGACATGATCGGCAGCCGGATGCCGTGGGGAGTGCGTATTTTGCGGCGGAATAAAGCAAACTGCGATATCATCGGCCTTGCGCCCGGTTTTAGCGGATGGGCGGGGGTGATCACGGCAATCGTTGGAATGGTCATTCTCGTTGTCGTATTTGTGTTTCATCGAGACGAGCTTAGTGAATATGGCATCAGTATGGGCGCTGCATCGGCTGTTGGCGTGGTTTACTTTCTGTGGAGTTGTCCGGTGACATATCGGGTTGATTTTTCCGGTATTACAAAACGGCGTTGCGGCATTCCGGTTCGCTTTGTGGCATGGGAACAAATTTCTCAGATCGGACATGCACAGCTTGGCAGAGGAGCGTGCCTGATCATCACACTTGTGGGATGTGAAAAATTTTCGTACCGCAAGGGCGATTCCGAATCCTATTGGGCAGAGAACTACTTGATCCGACACATGCGGAAAACACTATGTATCCAGAACGTAAAAGCCGCTATCCCGATCATAAAGAAATATTATGGCGCTCTGGATTATGACTATATGCGCGATGAGCCTGACACAAGGCCGTAAAACGTGATGATGCGGCTCAAGTTTATGCGTAGGCAATCCGACACAGCCGAAAATAAATAACATTCGCCCGCCAACATTTGCGCAGCAAATATTTCACGCACCGCAGGTGAATTTCACGAAAAAAGGACTTGGCATATGCCAAGTCCTTTTTCATGGCACCCCCGGCTGGATTCGAACCAGTGGCCTGCCGCTTAGGAGGCGGCCGCTCTATCCAACTGAGCTACGGGGGCACAACAGCGTTATTTTAGCGCAAAGGGCGGCGGGTGTCAATGACCGGCGGCAGAAACGGGTCGCACGGTTGCGCGCGGCGGGAAATCATGGTATGATAAATGGACTGCGCACAAAGGAGGTTGCCCCATGCGTCTCATCCGCGAGGAAAAAGCCTTCATCCGGGAGGCCGTTTTGCTCATGCTCCCGATGATTTTGCAAAATTTCGTGACGTTTTCCATGTCCATGGCCGACACGTTCATGGTCGGCGTGCTCGGCGAGACGGCGCTCGCCGCCGTGACGATGGCCAACAGTCCGTTTTACGTCATGCAGCTGATGATCTTCGGCGTGCAGAGCGGCATGAGCGTGCTCGTGGCGCAGTACCACGGCCGCGGCGATCAGGAGGCCATCAACCGCGTCATGGGCATCGCGCTCTTTGTTTCCACGACGATCACGGGCCTGCTCGCCGTCACGGCATTCTGCATCCCGGAGCAGATCATGCGCGTGCTCACCAACAACGCCGACCTCGTCGCGCCCGGCGCAGCGTACACGCGCTACGTCGGCTTTTCGTATTTCTTCTCCGCCATCAGCGGCGTGTACATCGCCGCCCAGCGCAGCACGGAAAATCCCCGCCTCGGCGCCGTGCTGCTCACCGTGTCCGGCGCGCTGAACATCTTCCTCAACTGGGTGCTCATCTACGGCAAGCTCGGCGCGCCCATGCTCGGCTGCGCGGGCGCAGCCATTGCCACGCTCATCAGCCGCGCGTTCGAGGTCGCGGTGCTGTGCGTGTATGCCGGTGTCAGCCGCCGGCTGCCGCTCATGCCGCGCGCGCTGCTGCACCCCGGCCGCGTGATCGCAAAGGACTTTGCCAAGTACGCCCTGCCCGTCGTGTGCAATGAGTGTTTGTGGTCGCTCGCGTTTTCGCTCTACACGGTCATCATGGGGCATATGGGCAACAACACACCCATCCTCTCGGCCTACACCATCGCCGGGAACCTGCAGCGCATGATGACCCCGGCGTCGTTCGCCGCGGGCGGCGCGGCCGCCGTGCTCATCGGGCGGGAGATCGGCCGCGGCAATCGCGATCAGGTGCAGCGCAAGGCCTGGGTGCTCGACGGGCTGGCGCTCGTCGTCGGCCTCGTGTGCATGGGCATCATCGCGCTCGTGCGCAACGTGCTGCTGCGGCCGTACATCCTGCCGCTGATGCACATGGAGGGCGCGGCGTGCGATATTGCCATGTACATGATGGGCGTGCTCATGCTCGTGCAGCCGGTGTCGAGCGTGAGCCTGACGAACATCGTCGGCGTGCTGCGCGGCGGCGGGGACGTGCGCTATGCGATGCTGTGCGACGTCGGGCCGCTGTATGCGGTGTGTCTGCCGCTGGCGGCGCTCACGGCGCTCGTGTGGAAGCTCGACATCCGGTACGTGTACCCGCTCATGTCCATTGACGTGATCGTGCAGATCTTCCTGTGCGTGCCGCGGCTGCGCTCCGGCAAGTGGATCCACGACGTGACCCGCGGTGCCGGCGAACTGGAGACGTGACGGCCCCGCAATATCTTAACAAACAATTCAGGTGATCCTTCACAGAATCGTCATCCTTTTTTCGGGAACCAATTTACAATGGGAGCGTCTCATCCTGTAAAGCACCGCGGCCCCTGGATCGCGGGGAAAGGAAACCAACACCATGAAATTTCTCAAACGGGCTCTGCCCATCGTGCTCGCCGTGTGCCTGCTCGCAAGCCTTGGCGCCGTGTCGGCCATCGACGCCGGCGAGACGCGCACCGTCATCGGCGCCGACCTCACGGACGACCAGATCAAGACCGTCTACAAGACCTTCGGCATCGAGCGCGGCAGCGTCAAGGAGCTGACCGTCACAAACAAGGACGAGCGGCAGTATCTCAGCGGCGTCATCAGCGACGCGCAGATCGGCACCAAGTCCATCTCCTGCATCTCCATCGAGGTGCTCGACGCCGGCAAGGGCATGACCGTCAACACGTCGCACATCTCCTACTGCACGAGCCAGATGTACATCAGCGCGCTGGCCACGGCCGGCATCACGGACGCGAAGATCACCGTGACCGCGCCGTTCGACGTCTCGGGCACGGCGGCGCTGACGGGCGTGTACAAGGCGTATGAGGACATCACGGGCACAAAGCTCGACGAGACCGCCAAGGCCGTCTCCTCGCAGGAACTGGCCACGACGGCGGAGCTCGCGCAGGCCATCGGCGACTATGACTCGGTCGAGATCGTCAACGAGCTCAAGCTCATCCTCAACGAGACGAAGGACATGACCGACAGTGAACTGCGCGCCAAGATCAAGGAGATCGCCGCCGAGTACGACGTCACGCTCACGGACGACCAGATGACCCAGCTCGTGAACCTCTGCCGCTCGCTCGAAAAGTTGGACACGAACGCCCTGCTCTCGAAGGTCCAGGCCGTCCAGGACACGCTCAAGCAGCTGGCCGGCGCGAAGGATAAGATCGCGTCCTTCACCGGCAAGGTCAAGGACGTCATCACCGCCATCGGCGATTTCTTTGACCGTGTCATTTCCCTCTTCCGCAAGTAACCCCGGATAGAAAGAACCCGCCCGCAGGCAGTGCCTGTGGGCGGGTTTTTGCATACCAAAGCGCGGGCGGTACATCAGCACCGCCTGCAGAAGCAGCTGCATAAGAAACAATATGCTGCCAGCCTTAGCAAGCATCTACAATCGTCTCTCCCCATATATCCTTAAGCGTATTTCCATTGATACGTGCATTTTCAAACAACTCTCGACAAGAGCCAAATGCCTGCATATTGTCAAAATCGTCGCTCAAATACGAACGGCCTTCCTTTGTGTGTGAAATCCAATAATCCCTTCCGCGATACGAAAAATGGATTTCTCTCCCGTGCACGGTCGCGTTATGCCTGACCGCCTCATATGTCTCCCAAACCGGGTCACTCCACTCTGGTATTGCGGCTTGTTGAATGACATTCATCAACAGTGTGCCATCAACACAAACTTGCTCGCATAATTCTTCCAACGAGTTCCGCTGCTGAGGCATCGCATCTGTGGTCACAAAACGATACCGGAAGCCGAATAAAGATTGGCGCCTTTCAAGTGTGTAGAATTCAGATCGATAACAAAACACAAGGAAAGTATGTTGCTGCAAATACATCTTAATTTCCTGTATCGTCACACACTTCACCTACAATTATGTTCTTCTACTGTTCGTCCCTGCAATGCAAATTATACGCGGATTGCAGGCAGACTTTCTGATGCTTGGGGAGTACCTGAAGCAACGCCTCATACACTTCCTCATAAAACTGGATGCGCACAAACCCAGGCTTTGTCCTGAGAGAATTGATGCGATTTGCTGGACTCTTGCCCTTGTACTTCGGCAGCGGCTCGTAACTCAAATAAATCCACCAGCGAGTTGTTCCGGTTGTCGTTGCATAATCCATGCCGACGATGCAACGATCATAGTACAAAGCAACACTTTTACGAAAGGGGCATTTGCAAACCAGATGGTCCGGATACAAATACATATAATGACACATGCGAAGAAACCAAATCGCAGTCCATAGACAGGCACCCCACATAAAAATCGCAAACAGCAGATAAATACCTTTGCTCCACTCTCGCCATCCGCTCCCGAACACCGTGATTGCCCACAGCAGAATCACAAGCATTTCTGCACCCAGTCCAGCGAACGCCGTCGGAACACATTTGTATCTTTTCATTTTCATTGGCTTCCGAGCGCTTCCTTTCCTCACGGCATGCATGGCGTCATTTTTCCAGCGCGGCGAGCTTCTCGCGGCGGATGCGGTCGGCGTCCCGGCGGACGAAGTACGCGGGGATGAGGATGAACACCGCGCTCACGGCCGCGGCCAGAAACAGCTCATACGGGTGGAGGTAGCTGCCGGCATAGCTCGGGTATTTGGCGAGGATGGCCGCCGTCGGCTCGAGCGCGACGGCCCGGATGATGAGCGGGTCGATGATGCTCGCGAGCACCATGGGCAGCATGATGTAGATGACCATCTTCACGCTCTGCGATGCGCCGGCGCGCCCGGCGGGCGTATAGTCGCGCGACGAGGCAGTGAACAGCCCCGCCATGGCGAGGTTGCCGGCCATGATGCACGTGCCGCCGACGCACAGCAGCGGCATGGCGTGGCCGACGAACTTGATCGAATAAGCGATCAGGCCGCCGAGCACCTGCAAAATTGCCACGGGGTAATAAAACTTCTCCTTGCCGAAGCGGTCCATGGCCTTGCCCGCGAGGACGGACAGCACGGCCGAGGCAAGTACGACGATGCCGATGGGCAGAATGTAGTTCTCAATGCCGAGCGTGACCTCGACGAGCGAGATCATGTACGGCTGCCACAGCTGCATGGCAAGGCCGGAGAACATCATGCCGAGAAAGCAGATGTAGATCATCTTATTGGCGCGGATGTTCGCCGGGCGGAAAGCGTAGAGCACGTCGCGCAGGTACGTGTCGCCCTGCACGGGGCGCAGAGCCGGACTGTCGCGGAAGATGCACAGGCCGAGCACGCCGGCCGCACTCGTCAGGCCGCCGAGTACGAGGAAAAACCCCGTCCAGTTGCCGTGTACGGTCATGCCGTCAAAGCCCGCGAAGATCACGATCAGCGCGAGGATGGGCATGATGCTCAGCACGATGTCCACGACGCCGCGGTTCGTGACGTCGGTCACGTCCGTGACCCAGGCGGAAAAGGCCGAGTCGTTGGCCGTGCTGCCGATGGCAGACATGACGCAGTCCATCACGACGAAGAGCGTCACCGCGAGGCCGACGTCGCCGCCGACCTGCCCGTTGCCGAAGAGCGCGAACGCCGCCGTCGTGATGCCCCAGAGGATATACCCCCAGCAGACAAAAGCGCGGCGCTTGCCCACGCGGTCCGACCACGCGGCGCTGAAGATCGTCGCGAGCGCGGCGGCAATGGCGCTGGCCGCAACGGTCGCGGATGTCGCCCAGCCGGCGGCCGTGATGTTCTTCTGGATATAGGTGGAAAAATAGACGTTTTCGACCATCCAGGCGATCTGCCCGATGAAGCCGAACACCAGCAGACTCGTCCAGACGCGCGCGCCGAGCGGCGTCGCCTTTTTGACGACCAGTTTCTCCTGCATGAAAGTTCTCCCCTTTGCAAGGCGTTATCGCCTGATTATACCATGTTCTCCCCCGCCCGGCAACCGAAAAGCCGCCGCCAGGCGCGCTGTAACCGGCTCGGAAACGTTTTCGCTTCTCCGCGCACAAAAAATATAAAAAATTTTTTGTGTTTTTGCATTAAAAAAAGAAGCTGGCGCATTATTACGGCAGAACGGAAATGAGATCATTTTCCGCAAGACAGAGCTTGCTTTCCTCATAAGGTTGTTTACCGGTTATTTACAACTTTACCCCACACACACACAAACTTTTGCTTGCTCTGCAGCGCCTGCGCGACACCCGTGCGGGCGCATTCTCTTTTAAAAGACGTGTTCCCTTTTTCAATCATAACACAGCGCCCGGGGCTCTTTTCGGCTCCGGGCATTTTCGCGCCCTCCCCCTTTGCAGGACACAAACCGGTCACACAACGCACACTGAATCCGCTGTCTTTGAAAGCCTTCCCCGTACGGGGAAGGCTCCCTCCCTGCAGCGATAATCAAAGCGCCGCCCCACATCGTTTCGATGCGGAGCGGCGCTTGACTCTGCTGATGCTGTACAGCTTTCACGCGGCCTTCGCGGTCTTGCCCGCGCGCCACGCCTCGAACTTGGCGCGCATATGGTCGTTCAGGCGGCAGAACGCCTTCATCACCGGCCACGACAGCAAGCCGAACACGATGAGGATGAGCGCGCTCTGCAGATTCAGCTTCTGCAGGCTGAACAGCGTCGGGAAGCCGAAATACGCGATTACAAACAGCACGCCGAGCACGACGATCATCACCTTGCGGATGGTGTTGTACGGCTGGCACGTGCGGTGTACCATCATGAGGCCGACAATGCCCATGACGCCGGTGCAGATCGTGATCATAGCCGTGTCGTCGAGCTGGAAGGCGATATAAAACAGCAGGATGCCCACGACCATCGCCAGATCCGTCATCGCGGCCGGCAGCGCGCGGAAGAGCACGTTGCGCAAAAACTTCCCCTTGACGAGGCTCTCGTTCGGCTCCATAGCGAGGATGAACGACGGGATGCCGATGGTCACGGCGCTCACGAGCGTGAGCTGCGCGGGACTGAACGGATACGGCAGCGTAGCAAAGAGCGTGAAAAACGTGAGGAAGAACGAGAAGATGTTTTTGACCAGATACAGCGACGCGCTGCGCTCGATGTTGTTGATAACGCGGCGGCCCTCCGCCACGACCGACGGCATGGAGGCAAAGTTCGAATCCAGCAGCACGATGTGCGACACCTGGCACGCCACGTCGCTGCCCGAGGCCATGGCGATGGAGCAGTCGGCCTCCTTGAGCGCGAGCACGTCGTTGACGCCGTCGCCCGTCATGGCCACGGTGTGGCCGTCGGCCTTGAGCGCCTGCACGAGGCTGCGCTTCTGCGCCGGGGTCACGCGGCCAAAGACCGTGTACTTACCCGCCGCATCGCGGATGGCCTCCTCGGTCGTGAGCGTGCGCGCATCGACGAAGCGGTCGGCGTTTTCGATGCCGGCGCGCTTGGCCACCTCGGACACCGTGCGCGCATTGTCGCCGGAGATGACCTTCACGGCCACGCCCTGGCTGGCAAAGTAGCCGAACGTCTCCGGCGCCTCGGCGCGGATCTTGTTCGAGAGCAGGATCAGCGCGATGGGCAGCAGGTCGGCATTCAGCGTCTCGTCCGAGAGCGTGCCGTCATACATGCCCAGCAGCAGCACGCGGCAGCCCTTGGCAGAGTAGCCCTCGATCTGCTCCTGATACGGGTTTTCCCGCCCGGCGAGCAGCACGTCCGGCGCACCGAGCAGGTACGTCTCCTCGGCGTGGAACGACACGCCGCCATATTTCTTTGCCGACGAGAACGGCAGCGTCGCCGTCGCGTCCTGCGTCTTTTCGCCCGTGAAATAGCGCCGCAGAGCGGCCATGGTGTCGTTGTCGGCCTGCATGGCGTAAACGTAGTCGGACATGATCATGCGGATGTCCTCGAGCGTGAAGCGGTCGTCGCACAGGGGGCAGACATCCTCGACGATCATCTTGTTTTCCGTCACGGTGCCGGTCTTATCCACGCACAACGTATCCACGCGCGCGAGCGTCTCAATGCAGCCGAGCTCGTGCACGAGCGTCTTGCGCTGGGCCAGACGCACGACGCCTGCCACGAGCGCAAGGCTGGTAAGCAGGTACAACCCCTCGGGGATCATGCCGATGATGGAGCCGACCGTGCTCGTCACGGCGATAGGCACCGAACGGTCAAGCCACACGAACTCCTTAATGAACATCACCACGCCGAGCGGGATGACGATAATGCCGATCCACTTGACGAGGTTCTGCAGCGAGCGCATCATCTCCGACTGCTGCGGCTTCTTGGCGCGCTTGGCCTCCTGCGTCAGGCGCGAAACATAGGAGTCCGCGCCGACGTCCGTCAGCTGCGCGCGGCACATGCCACTGACGACGAAGCTGCCCGACAGGAGCTTGTCGCCGGGGTTTTTCTTGATCTCGTCCGATTCGCCCGTGATGAGCGCCTCATTGACGTAGCAGCTGTCCTGCGCCACGACGGCGTCGGCATAGATCTGGTTGCCGGCAGCGAAGACGACAATGTCGTCGCGCACGAGCTGCGCGGTGTCGACGGTCACGCGCCTGCCGTCGCGCACGGCGACGGCCTTGGGTGAGGCGAGGATGTTGAGCTTGTCGAGCGTTTTCTTCGAGCGGATCTCCTGAATGATGCCGATGGCGGTGTTGACGATGATGACGCCCATAAACGTCAGGTTCAGCCACTGCTGCACCGCGATCACGCACAGCGCCAGCAGGAAAAACAGCATATTAAAATAGGTAAAAATGTTGCTCAGGACGATCTGCTTGACGGTCTTGCCCGGCGGGTCGACGGGCGCGTTCGTCCAGCCGGCATCGGCACGCTCACGCACCTGCGCGCTCGTCAGGCCCTGCTGCGGGTCGGGGTGCACGATGGGCACGTCCCGCCGCTCCGGCGTCTCGGGCTCGGGCGCGCGCTTGTCTTTGATTTTTTCGATCAGATTGGCCAAAGGTCTGCCTCCAAAATGAGAATACCCAATATTATAGCGTCTCGCGCGGCGGAAAGGAACAACTGTTTGTGAATATTTGCTTAAAAATGGCGCAAATTTTCGGCAGCCTGCACGGTGTGGCGCAGCAGCAGCGCGGTCGTCACGCTGCCGATGCCGCCGGGCACGGGCGTGCAGACGGCGATGGCCGCGGCATCAGGCGCCACGTCGCCGCGCAGCGTGCCGTCTGGCAGTGCGGTCGCACCCGCATCGAGCACGATCTGCCCCGGGCGCACAAAGTCAGTCGTGATGAGCCCCGGCGCGCCCGCCGCGGCGAGCAGAATGTCGGCGTCCCGGCAGCGGGCGGCAAGATCGGGCGTTTTCCGGTGGCAGAGCGTCACGGTCGCGTCCGCGCGCGTGAGCAGCAGCGCGGCCGGCCGGCCAATCACCAAGCTCCGGCCCACGACGGTCACGCGTCTGCCTGCGGGGTCGATGCCGTGCGCGCGCAGCAGCTCCATGCACGCCTCGGCCGTGCAGGGGGCGAAGCCCGCCGCCCCGGTCACGAGCGCGCCGAGCGATGCCGTTGTCATGCCGTCCACGTCCTTGCGCGCATCGAGCGTGTCGAGCATTTCCTGCGCGCGCAGCGCCTCCGGCAGCGGCCGCAGCAGCAGCACGCCGTGCACCGCGCCGTCCGCGCTCAGGGCGCGCAGAGTGTCGGTCAAGGTATCGGGCGCGCAGTCCGCCGGCAGGGGCACGGGGCGCACGGCAACGCCGCAGCCGGCCGCCGCCTGAGCGATGCTGCGCAGATATGCCAGATCGTCCGGCTGCGCGCCCACGGACACGGCCGCGAGGCAGGGGGGTGCATCGAGTGCGGCGGCATGCTCACGCACCTGCACATAGATTTCCGCGGCGGCGGGCGTTCCGGTCAGGGTGTTCGCCATGGATCAGCCCTCCCCGCGCAGCGCGGCGAATACCGCCTCCACGGTCCGCGCGCAGCACTGCACCACGGTTGCGCGCAGGTGCTCGGCGCGCGCCTCAGTCTCGGCGCGGTCAGCGGGCGCGAGCAGGCCGGTATTGACAAAAACGTTCATGGCCGCGGCCTCCGCCGCCGCGCGGCACAGGGCCGCAGCACACCCGACGTCCGAGCGCAGGAGGGGGCTGGCCGCCTCGAGTACGGCGGCCAGCAGCAGCGCCACCTGCTCGCAGTGCGCCAGCATATCCAGCGGGGCCTGGCACGCCGTGCGCGCCGCGTCCGCGAGCGCGGCTGCGCGCTCGGGGTCGGTCTTCGGGATGGCGTAAGCCCTCTGCAGCGGCAGGAAGCCCGCCGCGTCCGCGTCGATGAGCGTGAGCAGCGCCGTACGCTGTGCATCACACGCGGCGGCCAGCGTCGCGAGCGCGTCCGTGCGCTCGGCATAGCGGGGGTTCGCTGCCGTTACGTTCGCGGCCATCGCGGCTAAACTCGCCGCCAGCGCCCCCGTGAGCGCGGCCGCGCCCCCGCCGCCCGGCGCGGGCGACGCGGAGGCGAGCTGCGCGGTAAATTCGGAAAGGGTCCGGTCGGTCATATGAAAAACCTCCTTGGGGGATGATTCGCAGTTGCGTCATGTGGAAAGTCCTTGCCCAACACCCAAGCCTTCTCCTTGCCGAGAAGGTGCCGAGCATCGCGAGGCGGATGAGGTGGAAAGGCGATGGATTTTGCCGGCGTTTTCGGCGATGCGCCGCGTATCCAACGACACCTCATCCGTCGCGGCGTGACCACCGCGCCACCTTCCCCTCAAGGGGAAGGCATCGCTGAACACGACGCCGGATCTTATCCGAAGCGGGCCTTGCCCCCTCTGGCTCCCCCGCGGCTCAGAGACTTTGGGAAAAGCAGTCCCATTGCTCCGGAGCGCCGACTCCATTTTATAATGTTGTATTATACCGCGTGGCGGGGCGGTTGAAAAGTGGGCGTGTGGGCTTTTTGTGCGCTTTTTGGGCATACTGACCCAAAAGGGAGGAATGACCATGCAAGACGGTTTCCTGCGCGCGGCGGCGGCATCCATCCCCGTGGCCGTGGCCGATCCAAGGCGCAACGCGGCTGCGATCTGTGCGCGCATCGACCAGGCGCACCGCGCACACGCGGCGCTGCTCGTGCTGCCGGAGCTGTGCGTGACGGGCTACACCTGCGGCGACCTGTTTTTGTCCGCGCTGCTGCTCGATGCGGCCGAGACGGCGCTCACAGGCATCTGCGCGCACACGCAAAACTGCGACCCCGTCGTCGTGCTCGGCGTGCCGCTGCGCGCCGGGGGCAAGCTCTATAACTGCGCGGCCGTGCTGCACCGCGGGCGCATCCTCGGCGTCGTGCCGAAAACGTGGCTGCCGAACTATGACGTGTTTGCGGAAAAGCGCTGCTTCACGTCCGCGGCAGCGTACAGCGGCCCCGGCTGCGTGACCGTCGGCGGGGAGGAGGTGCCGTTCGGCGCGGGGCTGGTGTTCGGCTGCGCGCAGATGCCGGCATTTCGCCTCGGTGTGGAGCTGTGTGAGGATGTGTGGGCGCCGGTGCCGCCGTCGGTGCAGCTGTGCCTCGCCGGGGCGACCGTGATCGCCAACTGCTCGGCCTCGCCCGAGGCGGCCGGCAAGCCCGCCCACCGCCGCACGCTGCTGCGCGCCGCGTCCGCGCGCGGCCTCTGCGGCTATGTCTACGCCAACGCCGGGCCGGACGAATCGACCGAGCGCGCCGTCTTTTCCGCGCACCACCTCATCGCGGAAAACGGGACCGTCCTTGCCGAGCACGCGCCGTTTGCGCCCGAGCCCGGCCTGCTCGTGACGGAGCTCGACCTGCTGACGCTCTCGGCCGAGCGCCGCCGCAACACGACCTTTGTGCCGGAGGGGGAGGGCGTGCGCGCCGTGACGTTTTCCCTGCCGCTGCGCGCGGCACCGCTCAGCCGCGCGGTGTCGCCGCATCCGTTCGTGCCGGATGACGCATCGCAGCGCACGAAGCGCGCCGAGCTCCTGCTGACCATGCAGGCGCACGGCCTGCGCAAGCGCCTGCTGCACACCGGCAGCCGGGCGGCCCTGCTGCCCGTGACGGACGATGCCGACAGCGTGCTCGCCCTGCTCGTGTGCGCGCGCACGATGGACCTGCTCGGCCGCGCGCGGCACGATGTCATCGCCGTCACGCAGCCGGGGGGCGACCGGGCGCGCGTGCTGCGCCTGTGCAAGGCGCTGGGCGTGTCCGTGCGGCCGAACGCCGACCTTGCGGGGCTCGCGCGGACGCACGCGGCGCTCCCGCTCGCCGCGGCCGACTTCACGGCGCTGCTCCTCGGCGAGGCCGTCTGCGCACCTGGCGCCTACGGCGTCAACGCCGCCGTGCCGCGCACGCTCGTGCGCTGGCTCATTGCGGCCGAGGCCGAGCGTGCCGAAGATCCCCTGCGCGCGGAGCTGCGCGCCGCGCTCTCCGCGCCGGATGCCGACTGCGCCGGCGTTCCGTGCGCGCTGACGGACTTCTGCTTTTATCATCTCATCCGCTGCGGCGCGCACCCGCGGCGCATCCTGCGGCTGGCGCGCGCCGCCTTCGGCGATGCGGCCACGGATGCGGACGTCCTGCGCGCCATGGCCGCGCTCACGCGCTGCCTGTTCCGGCGCCCGGCCGCCCTGCCGGCGCACGTCACGCTCGACAGCAGCGCGCAGGCGCTGCGCTGGCCGCCGGACGCGGCCGGGTCGCTCTGGGGCGACGAGATCGACGCCCTGCGCCGGGAGCTGCCCTGAGACGAAGCTTCCAATATTCATGCATAAGTGCATATCCTGCCGCCGCTTGGATACCCGGAGCGGCAGCGTTTTGCGCATGAAGTTCGCCTTTTTGTGCATATCACCGAAAGAAAGCCGTTTCCTGCGTGAATTTTATTCAAAAAAGGGGTTGACATTTGCGCGAAAAAGGTGAATAATATGCACATATTATGAATGAATAATCAATGGAGGCAACCATGATGAAAAAAGAAGATATCAAAAAAGTCGTCCTTGCTTACTCCGGCGGTCTGGATACGTCCATCATCATCCCCTGGCTGAAGGAGAACTACAATAACTGCGAAGTCATCGCCGTGTCCGGCAACGTCGGTCAGGCCGACGAGCTCGACGGCCTCGAAGAGAAGGCCATCAAGACCGGCGCGTCGAAGCTCTACGTGCTTGACCTGACGGACGAGTACGTAGACGATTACATCATCCCGACCATGCAGGCCGGCGCGATGTACGAGGAGTACCTGCTCGGCACGAGCCACGCGCGGCCGTGCATCGCCAAAGGCCTCGTCGAGATCGCCCAGAAAGAGGGCGCCGACGCCATTGCCCACGGCTGCACCGGCAAGGGCAACGATCAGGTCCGGTTCGAGCTGGCGGTCAAGCACTTCGCGCCCGACATGCCCATCATCGCCCCGTGGCGGGAGTGGGACATCAAGTCGCGTGAGGAAGAGATTGACTACGCCGAGGCGCACAACGTGCCCCTGAAGATCAACCGCGAGACCAACTACTCCAAGGACAAGAACCTCTGGCATCTGAGCCACGAGGGTCTGGACCTCGAGGATCCGGGCAACGAGCCGCAGTACGAGAAGAAGGGCTTCCTCGAGATGGGCGTGAGCCCCATCGACGCGCCGGACGCCCCGACCTATGTCACGCTCGACTTTGAGCAGGGCAAGCCCGTCGCGCTCGACGGCGAGAAGATGAGCGCCAAGGACATCATCCTCAAGCTCAACGCCATCGGCGGCGCCAACGGCATCGGCATCCTCGACATCGTGGAGAACCGGCTTGTCGGCATGAAGTGCCGCGGCGTGTACGAGACGCCGGGCGGCACGATCCTCTACAAGGCGCACAGCGTGCTCGAGACGCTCTGCCTCGACAAGATGACCATGCACGAGAAGCAGAAGCTGGCGGTCACCTTCGGCGAGCTGGTGTACAACGGCCAGTGGTTCACGCCGCTGCGCGAGGCGCTCAGCGCGTTCGTGACCAAGACGCAGGAGCACGTCACCGGCACGGTGCGGCTCAAGCTCTACAAGGGCAACATGATCAACGCCGGCGTCTGGAGCCCGTACTCCCTGTACTCCGAGGAGATCGCAACCTTCGGCGAGAGCGACTACAATCAGGCGGACGCGACCGGCTTCATCAACCTCTACGGTCTGCCGATCGCCGTGCAGGCAAAGGTTGACGGCAAGAGCATGTAAGCGGTACAATAGATATAGAGAAACGATACGATCCCCGCGCCGGGCTTCCCGACGCGGGGACAACTGACGAAGGGAGACCATCACCATGGCAAAAATGTGGGCGGGCCGCACGGCCGGCGTGACCGATCCGGTCGCGGACGATTTCAACTCCTCCATCCGGTTCGACAGCCGGATGTACCGCGAGGACATCACGGGCAGCATGGCGCACGCGGCGATGCTCGGCGCGCAGCACATCCTCCCGCAAGCGGACGCCGATGCCATCATCGACGCGCTGCAGGGCATTCTGGATGATCTCGACAGCGGCGCGCTCGCGTTTGACCCCGCGTGCGAGGACATCCACATGTTCGTCGAGCAGGTGCTCACCGCGCGCATCGGCGACCTCGGCAAGAAGCTGCACACCGCCCGCTCGCGCAACGATCAGGTCGCGCTCGACCTGCGTATGTACCTGCGCAACGAGACGAGCGAGGTCATTGCGCTGACAAAGGACGTGCTCGCGGCGCTCGTGGAGCAGGCCAAGGCGCACAAGGGCGACATTCTGCCCGGCTACACGCACCTGCAGCGCGCGCAGCCCATCACCTTCGGCCACCACCTGATGGCCTATGCCATGATGCTCCTGCGCGACATTGACCGCATGCAGGACGCGGTCAAGCGCATGAACGTCTCCCCCATCGGCTGCTGCGCCCTCGCCGGCACGACGTATGACACCGACCGGTTCTTCGAGGCCAAACAGCTCGGCTTTGACGATGTGGCGCGCAACAGTTTGGACGGCGTGTCCGACCGGGACTTCTGCGTCGAGCTGCTCGATGCCTACGCCATCGAGATGATGCACCTCTCGCGCCTGAGCGAGGAGCTGGTGCTCTGGTCGAGCTGGGAGTTTCAGTTCGTGCAGCTCTCGGACAGCTACACGACCGGCTCGTCGATCATGCCGCAGAAGAAAAACCCCGACATGGCCGAGCTCGTGCGCGGCAAGACCGGCCGCGTCTACGGCGACCTCATCGCCATGCTCACGGCGCTCAAGGGCCTGCCGCTGGCGTATAATAAGGACATGCAGGAGGACAAGGAGGCCGTGTTCGACGCGGTGGACACCGTGAAGATGTGCCTGCGCGTCATGGCGCCGATGCTCGCGACCATGACCGTGCGCGCCGACAAGATGCTCCACGCGGCGCAGACGGGCTTTCTCAACGCGACCGACCTCGCGGACTATCTCGTCACGAAGGGCCTGCCGTTCCGCAGCGCGTACAAGGTCTCCGGCCAGCTCGTGGCCTACTGCATCGCGCACAGCACCGTGCTCGAAAAGCTGCCGCTCGAGACGTTCCGGACCTTCAGCGACCTCTTTGACGACGGCGTGTATGATGCCATTGACCTCACCAACTGCGTCACGCGGCGCGTGTCCTATGGCGGCACGTCCGTGCCGAGCGTCGAGGCGCAGATCGTCTGGGTCGAGCAGCAGCTCGGTGAATGAGCACAGACTTTTTGAGCCGGTGTCCCGAAAAGGGGGCACCGGCTTTTTTGTCACTTTTTGTACAGGCAGTACAAAAAGCCACTTGCGGCCGGCAGCGAATTTCGTTATACTGATAGCACCCATTCTAAAAAATAAAGGAGAAATGGCATGAAAAAGAAACTTCTGAGCATCCTGCTCGTGCTGAACCTGATGCTCGCGCTCGTGCCCGCGGCCTTCGCGGCCGATATCGTCGACAGCGGCACCTGTGGCGCCGAGGGCGACGGCAGCAGCGTCACCTGGACGATCGACAAAAACGGCGTTCTGACCGTCACCGGTACCGGTGCGATCACGTCCGACGCCATGCAGATCCGGCAGCTGAGCAATCGCAGCGACGTGACCTCTGCCGTCATCGGCGAGGGCATCACGGACATGGGCGCGCTTTGGCTGGACTACACATCGCTGACCAGCGTGTCGTTCCCGGACACGATCACCCGGCTGAAAAACGTGTGCAGCGGCTGCCCGGAGCTGACGAGCGTGCGTCTGCCGGCCAAGCTGGAGTCGCTTGTCGGCGCCTTCACGGGGTGCAAAAGCCTGACGACGATCGCGCTGCCGGACACACTGAAGTTCATTTCGGGCAGCTTTGCCAGCTGCGAGGGCCTGACCGAGGTCGTGATCCCCGAGGGTGTGACGGCGCTTGGCGAAGGCGTGTTTGACGGATGCACGAACCTCGTGCGTCTGACGTTGCCCTCGACACTGCAGGGGATCGGCAGCTTTTGCTTCGGCGAATGCCGCGCACTCAAGAGCGTTTCCATCCCGGAGGGCATTACAAGACTCGAGAGCCATCTGTTTTACAACTGCACCGGGCTGGAGAGCATTTCGCTTCCCGCCTCACTGACGAGCATCGGCTATCGGACATTCTCCGGTGCCCGCAATGTCAAGGTCGTCTGCTATGCCGGCACGGAGGAGCAGTGGAAGGCGCTCTCCCTTTCAAAGGACCTGTTCTCCGGTGCGAAGATCTGCTACGAGCATCCGGACCATGTCTTTGACCCGCTGACGAATACGCCTGCGACCTGTACGGACGACGGCCGCATCGCCGGTACCTGCACCGTCTGCGGCTACAGCATGGACACCGTGCTGCCCGCATACGGCCATGACTGGGACAAGGGTAAGGTCCTCTCGGAGCCGGATGGCCTGCTCTGCGGCTTTATTGAGCACACCTGCCGCCGCTGCGGCGGCACGGGCTATACGGTGCTCGCCCCTGAGGTCCTTGCCTATGAGCAGTTCACGGACATCGACCCCAACGCCTGGTCGTATGAGGGCATCCAGTTCTGCGTCATGATGGGCTACATGTCCGGCACGGGCGACACGACCTTCGCGCCCGACGGCGTGACCACACGCGCGCAGATCGTGCAGATCCTCTATAACTTCGTCGGCGAGCCGGAGGTTTCCGGCAGCACACCGTTCACCGACCTGACGCAGGACTGGTATCAGGACGCGGTGCTCTGGGCGTATCAGACCGGCGTCGTCGCCGGTACGTCGGCCACGACCTTCTCGCCCAACGTCCCCGTGACGCGCGAGCAGATCGCGGTGCTGCTGGCCGAGTTCGCGGACAAGGTGCTCGAAGTCGGCGGCGCCGAGAGCCCGGCCGACCTGTCCGCATACCCGGACGGTGCGCAGGTCTCCAGCTGGGCGCGCGATGCGATGGCCGATGCGGTCGCGCTCGGCATCCTCAACGGCGCCGAGATCGACGGCACGGTCTGGCTTCTGCCGCAGGGGCAGGCCACGCGCGCCGAGGTCGCCACGCTCCTCGAGGGCTTCTGTGCGAGCCTCGCATAAATCCATCTCCGATCACCGAACCGGCGTCCCTGAACGGGGCGCCGGTTTTTTGCCGTTTTTCCATACAGATGGCAGAAAGGCCCCTTGCGGAAGCAGATGAATTTCGCTATACTGATAGCACCCATTCTAAAAAATAAAGGAGAAATGGCATGAAAAAGAAACTTCTGAGCATCCTGCTTGTTCTGAGCCTGATGCTCGCGCTCGTCCCGGCGGCCTTCGCGGCCGAGCCCGCCAGCGGCACCTGCGGCGCGGAGGGGGACGGCAGCAACGTCACCTGGACGCTGGATGCTTCCGGTACGCTAACCTTCACCGGCACCGGCGCAATCCGCGACTATGCGTCCAGCGCGCCGCCGTGGCGTTACAGTGCCGTTACGGTCGTTGTCGGCGAGGGCATTACTCGCCTCGGTGCATATATGCTGGCAGGCAGCACAGTCACATCGGTCAGTCTGCCGTCCACGCTCACGGACGTTGACACGCAAGCCCTGAACGGCTGCCGGTACCTGACCGGCATCACGTTCCCGGATGGTGTGAAGACCATTGGCGAGCAGGCACTGTCAAATTGTACGTCGCTGACGTCTGTCACACTTCCGGCCAGCGTCGAAACGATTGGCGACCGGGCGTTTATGGGCTGCACCATGCTTGCGTCCGTGACGATCCCTGAGGGGCCGACCCATCTGGGTACCAATCTGTTCAGAGGCGATTGGGAGCTTAAGAGCATCCTGCTGCCGCAGAGCCTGACCCAGCTGGATGAGAGCGTGTTTTCTTCCTGCGGCATCGAAACCATAACCATTCCGGACAACGTGACAGTCATCGGCAAGAAGGCCTTTTTCGCCAGTGGGCTGACTGATATTTCCATTCCTGCGGGCGTGACGGATATCGGGGACAGAGCCTTTTCCCAAACGCGTCTGACGAGCGTTACCGTGCCGGCGACAATCCGCTCGTTCGGCAAATACATTTTCAGTGAGTGCGTCGATTTGCACACTGCCGTGCTGGCGGAGGGCATCACCCGCGTGAGCGACGGCATGTTCCGCGACTGCACGAACCTCGCAGACGTTACGCTGCCGCAGACGCTCACGGCCATCGCCCAGCAGGCGTTCTCCGGCTGCACGGATCTTGAGCACATCGCGCTGCCCGAGACTACGGTCAAATACGGCGCGTGTGCGTTCAGCGGCACATATCTGACGGATGTCCGTTTCCCGGCCGGGACGAGCTACCTCGGCAAGGGTGTGCTGAGCAATATGCCCGTCCTGCAGCAGATCACGCTTCCGGATGGACTGACGAGCGTCGGCGCCGAGCTGTTTTTGGGAGACAAGGAGCTCAAAGAGGTTACGCTCCCGTCCGGTTTGACCGCCGTGAGCGACGGCATGTTTTCCGGCTGCACGGCGCTGCAATCGATCGATCTGCCGGACACCGTCGCCTATATCGGCGAAAGCGCGTTTTCCGGCTGCACGGCACTCACGGACCTGACGTTCCCGGCCGGGCTGGAGTCGTTCGGCAGAGAGGCCCTGCAGGGCTGCAGCAGCCTGACGGAGATCACGGTCCCCACCGGCGTGCACGCGCTGCCGGAGGCGGTATTCAGCGGCTGCAGTCGGCTCGTCAACGTCAACCTGCCCGAGGGTCTGACGAGCATCGGCCCCACCGCGTTCCAATCCTGCATCAACCTGCGGGAGATCTCCATTCCCGACAGCGTACAGGCCATTCACGGCTCGGCGTTTGAATGGGCGCTGCGCCTGAGCGACATTCGGGTCGGTGCAGGCAACCCCACCTATCATACGGTCGACGGCGTGCTCATGACCAAGGACGGCTATGAGCTGACGGTCTATCCCGCCGGGCGCCCCGGCATCCGCTATGATGTGCCGGATGGCATTGTGGAAATCGCGCCGAGCGCGTTTTACGGCAGCGGTCTGGTCGCCGTCCGCTGCCCGGACAGCCTGCGCAAGATCGGCCGCACGGCGTTCGCCAACAATGAGCGCCTGCGCTACGTGCAGCTCCCGGCCGGCATGCAGTCGATCGAGACCTGGGCCTTCAGCGGCTCGGACAACATCACGGATGTTTGCTTCGGCGGCAGCGAGGAAGCGTTCCATGCGCTGTGCGATCCGGACTATGTTTTTCCCAGCCGCGTGAATGTGCACAGCTACTCGTACATGGTCATCCCGGGCGCGGCAGAGCTGTTCACGGACGTCGATGCGGACAGCTGGGCGATCCCCGGCATCGACTTCTGCGTGCTGGCGGGGCTCATGTCCGGCGTAGGCGGGAATGCGTTCGCGCCCAAGGGCGTGACCACACGCGCGCAGGTCGTGCAGATCCTCTACAATCTCTCCGGCTGCCCGAAGGCGTATGACGGCTCGCCGTTCACCGATCTCACAGCCGACTGGTATCAGCACTCGATCGTGTGGGCGTACCAGAACGGTATCGTGTCCGGCACGTCGGCCACGACGTTCGAGCCGGAAGCGCCCGTCACGCGCGAGCAGATCGCCGTCATCCTCATGGGCTACGCCGAGAAGGTTCTGGGGCTGGATTTCTCCGCGGACAAGGCCGATCTCGCGGCGTTCCCGGACGGAGCAAGCGTCTCCGACTGGGCGCGTGACGCCGTGTCCCAGTCGGTCGCGCTCGGTCTCATCTCCGGCGCGCAGACGAAAGACGGCACATTCCTGCAGCCGCAGGGCGGTGCGACGCGCGAACAGGCCGCGACGATCCTCATGGGCTTTTACTCGCTCGTGGATGCGGACCTGCGCATGGCGTAGCTCTGCGCATAACGAACGGTGAAAAGGAGAAACCCTATGAAAAAACGCATTTTGAGCCTTGTGCTCGCACTCTGTCTGGCGCTGTCGCTGGCGCCGGCGGCCTTCGCGGCCAACATTGTCGACAGCGGCACCTGCGGCGCGGACGCTGACGGCAGCAACATCGCCTGGACGCTCGACGCTGACGGCAATCTGACCGTCACCGGCGCCGGTCTGCTGCAGAAAAAGGCGTTCCAAAACCGGAAGGACATCGTCACCGTGAAGTTCGTGTGCACGGACGACCGGGACGTCATGTCCATCAACATCCTCGACTACGCCTTTGCCGGCTGCACGAATCTGCGGTCCATCGACTTTGGCAGCCGGGACGCCAGAGACCTGCATGCGCACGCGTTTGAGGGCTGCACGAGCCTGACGGATATCCACTTCGGCAGCAGTTTCGGCTACATCAGCGCCTATGCGTTCCGAGGCTGCACATCGCTACGGCAGGTGACCTTCCCGTATACTGTCTTCCAGGTCAGTAAGTACGCCTTTGCCGACTGCACCGCCCTGACGGAGGTAACGTTTGAACCCGACCCCGACGGGATGGGCGGGCTCAGTACGCTGGGATCCCACGCCTTTGCCGGCTGCACGTCGCTGCGCGCCGTGAACGTGCCCGAGCGTCTCAACCGGATCGACAGCTATGCGTTTTCCGGCTGCAGCTCGCTGGAATGGCTGCCAATCGAACAGTTCGACGTTCTGGAGGCCCACTCCTTCGCCGGCTGGACCGGACTGAAAAGCGCAGTGCTCTCGCCGCAGCTCAAGAGTCTGCCTGACGGCCTGTTTGACGGCTGCACGGGTCTGCAGCGCGTGACGGTTCAGAACAATGTCACCAGCATCGGCACCGGCGTGTTCTCCGGCTGCACCGCACTCACGGACGTGTACTACACCGGCGCGCAGGCGCAGTGGGATCAGATCCGGACTCCGAAGGGCGAGGACGTGCTCGGCAGCGCGGTGCTGCACTGCAACGCGGCCGCGCACACGTTTGCCGGCGACTGGGTCGAGACAACGCCCGCGACCTGCACGGACGACGGCGTTCTGACCCGCATCTGCACCGACCCCGGCTGCGGCCGGACGCAGACGCGCATCGTCCCCTCCCTCGGCCATGACTGGGACGACGGCGTGACCCGCATTGAGCCCGACGGCCTGCTGGCCGGCGTGGTGGTCTACACCTGCGGCCGCTGCGCCCTGATCGCCATAGAGCTGACCGCTCCGGAGATCTGGGCATATCAGCACTTCACGGACCTCGACCCCGAGAGCTGGTCGTACGAGGGCATCCAGTACTGCGTGGCCACCGGACTCATGTCCGGCGTTGGCGGCACAACGTTTCTGCCCGGCGGCGTGACGACGCGCGCGCAGCTCGTGCAGATCCTCTATAACCTGGAGGGTGAGCCGGCCGTCACCGGCAGCACGCCGTTCACCGACCTCACGGCCGACTGGTATCAGGACGCCGTCACGTGGGCGTATCAGAACCACATCGTCTCCGGCACATCGGCTACGACATTTGCGCCTGACCTCGTCGTCACGCGCGAGCAGATCGCGGTCGTGCTCGTGGACTTCCTCATGAACGTCTACGGGCTCGAGCGCACGTGGATACCCGCGGCGCTGGATGTGTATCCGGACGGGCCGGACGTCTCCGACTGGGCGCAGGCCGGAATGTCGGACGCGCTGAGCCTGAAGCTGATCTCCGGCGCAACAAACGGCGAATCACTGGTGCGCCACCTGAATCCGCGCGCGGGCGCCACACGCGCCGAGGTCGCGACCATCCTCGAGAATATGTGCAGCGGCGTGCTCGGCATCGGCTGAGCGTGCCCGCCGCAAAAAGAAACCAAAACCACACGGCACAGGGCGCTTCCGGGCACGGAAGCGCCCTTTTTCTGCAAAAACCAGTTGTTTCCGCACCAAAAATCTGGTATAATAGGGACAATTTGCGGCGTTTGTCGCAAAACCGGAATGAAAAAGGAGAATCAGGATGAAAAAACGACTTCTGAGCATCCTGCTCGTGCTGAGCCTGATGCTCGCGCTCGTGCCGGCGGCCTTCGCGGCCGGTGATGTGAGCGCCGAACTGGGAAGCGACGGCACAACGCTCACCTTCTCCGGCAGAGGCACCGCCACGGCCGACTGCTGGGACGGCGACTGGACCGTCGTCACGCACATTGCCCTCGGGTTTAACATCAGTGGCATCGCCGAGGATGTGCTGGCCCGCTGCGTCAACCTCGTGTCCTTTGAGACCGTCAAGGGCAGCTGGTATCTCCAGACCTACAACGGCGGCCTCATCTCCGAGGACAGTCGGCAGATGCTGGCCGCGCCGAACAAGTGCACGGCTTATGAAATTTTCGACTTGGTGCAGACCGTCAAGACGGGCGCGTTCCGCTACTGTCAGGGGCTGACGGCGGTCACGTTCCCGGCAAGCCTCACCACCATTGAGGCGCAGGCCTTCACCAGCTGCCTGAGCCTGACGGACGTTCAGCTGCCAGACGGCCTGAAGACGATCGGCGACTTTGCCTTTGCCGGCTGCGCCGCGCTGACGAGCGTGCTCATCCCGAAGAGCGTCACGCACATCGGCGCGGGCGCCTTCACCGGCTGCACCGCGCTCACGGCCATCAACTACAGCGGCACCGAGGCCGAGTGGGCCCAGCTGACCAAGGGCGAGAATGCACTGCCGGAGGGCGTGACCGTGAACTTCAACGCGCCCATCCACCACTACGGTTTCTGGACGGGCACGTACCCGAACTGCACGACCGAGGGTCAGCGCACCCGCGCCTGCAAGGACGACGGCTGCGGTCACACGGAGGAAATGACGCTCCCCGCCCGCGGCCACTACTTCGACGGCGGCCGTGTGACGACGCCGCCGACGGAGACCACGACCGGCGTGCGCACCTATACCTGCAAGACCTACGGCTGCAATGCCACGTACACCGAGGAGATCCCCAAGCTTGCCCCGCAGGTGCCCGTGAGCGAGCGCTTTAACGACGTCGACCCCGACGGCTGGGCGTATGAGGACATTGCGTACTGTGTGGAGCACAGCCTCATGTCCGGCGTCGGCGGCCGGAGCTTCGCGCCCGACGGCGTGATGACCCGCGCGCAGATCGTGCAGGTGCTCTATAACATCGAGGGCGAGCCGGCCGTCACCGGCAGCACCCCGTTCACCGACCTCACGTCCGACTGGTATCAGAACGCGGTGCTCTGGGCGTACCAGACCGGCGTCGTCGCCGGCACGTCGGACACGACGTTCGACCCCGAGTCGCCCGTCACGCGCGAGCAGACGGCCGTCATCCTCATGGAGTACGCCGACCAGGTGCTCGACAAGTACCACCCGAGCGAATACGACCGGCTCTTCCCGTATCAGGACCGTGCGGACATCTCCTACTTCGCGCGCACGGCCATGAACTGGGCGGTCGATCACAATCTGTTCAGCGGCGTGCCCGGCCCGGGCGGTCTCTATCTCGAGCCGCAGAGCGCTGCCACCCGCGCGCAGATGGCCGTCATTCTGGCGCAGTTCTGCCGCGAGCTGAACGTCTGGAACGAGCCCATTCCGCTCGTCTGATCCGCATCCGGCTTTCGACCGGCGTCCCTGAACGGGACGCCGGTTTTTTGCACCTGGTGAATTATACGATCAAGTGCAACAGAAAAAAGAAAAGCGGGATGTTTCGGTCGCAGGCAACAATCGAGTACATAAACGAGAAGCTCAAAGCTACCTGGTCACCGGAGCAAATTGCCTGCACACCGTGCGGCTTGAAGATGCCGAACTGGCGCACGATCGAGCGGCGGCTTGGCTGCGAAGTGTATTTTGCCGATCCGTACTGTGCGCGGCAAAAGGGCACGAATGAAAATGCAAACGGCTTGCTTCGAGCGTTTTATCCGAAAGAGAAATCTGTCGCGTGTTGCTCCTACCACTCTAAAACGAAACCTGGCGCTTATGAACGCCGGGCCTCGTAAGGTTCTTAATTTCCGTTCTGCTCAGGACTTGTGGGACTTTGAACTTGCTTCCTGTTGCACTTAGTTTGACAATTCACTCACCTTATGGGCCGGCATGCTCGCGTGCGGACAGAGCTGTTCGGCAAGATGGAGAAATCCGGCACTCCGTCATGTATATATAATGGTATCAGATTCGGAAAAGTGTCGGAAATATATACAAATACGGGGAATGTGCGTATTGCAGGTATACAAAATTCTTTGCTTTTGATACATTTCTCAGAAGATAATTATTGACAATGTGTTAACATCGGTTACAATAAGGATGCAATCATGTGAAAAAGCCAAAATCCGTTACATATGCATGAGCTTCTGAGAGGAGGACATCTTATGAAAACCCGCACGCGCAGGCTCCTGACCCTGCTGCTGATTGCGGCCATGACTATGAGCCTGATGGTCCCGGCACTGGCGGTGAACACCGCGCAGTCCGAGACTCCTTATACTTACGACGCCGGAGACTACACATTCGGCAAGATCTCGCACGCGGACAAAGCGCCCGGCACGCCGGACGGCATCGTGGACTATACCGGCGATGGCACGGTTGCCGTGACCGGCACGGTCACCGGCGCCGACGGTCAGGGCGACCGCGGACAAAGCTACTCCTGGGCGGCCATGGCCTACGGCGACTATGTCTATGTCGGCACGTGCTACGCCGCCATGGGCAAGACCCTCTCGGCCATGGACAGCGTCATGGGGCACAAGTTTGACGAGGAGGTCATGCGCGCCGAGCTCAACGCCGTCTTTAACGGCACGTTTTTCTACGGTGAGGAGGACGGCGGTGTTTCCGACGGCATCCTTGTCAAGATCAACGTCCACACCGGGGAGGTCAAGCTGATCATGGCCAACTCCCTCAACGGCGTCACGCCGCTGTTCCGCAACGCCATTCTCTATAAGGATAAGATCTATTTCTGCGGCAGCGTGACCGCCAACGGCCGCGTCGGCCTGCCGAGCGTCTATGAAGTCGACCCGAAGAACGATAGCTTCCGGTGCGTCTACACGGGGCTTGAAAACATGCAGGAGTACGTGCAGGCATACAAAGAGGGCGTCTGCACCGGCATCCGCGGCATGGCGGTCTATGACGGCAAGCTCGTCATCAGCAACGTCGGCGTCGACGGCGGCTACCTGCTCATCAGCGACAACCCGTCCGAGGGCTTCACGAAGATCGCCACGCAGTCCGATCTCTGTAACTATCCTGCCGTGCACTTTGTCGACAGCGTCTACGGCGGCGGCATCTGGGAGATGGTCGAGTATCACGACAGTCTCTACGTCGCCATGTGCACCGGCACGCCCGCCACGCGCGTGGGCGACAATATGCGCTCGTTCGCCATCGTGCGCGGCGACTGCTCCGGCGACTGGAACGACCCCGCGGCATGGACGTGGACGCCGGTCGTCGGCGACAAGGCCGACGGTGCGAAGTACACCTTCGGCATCGACCCCGAGCGCACGCGCGCCGCAGCCTGCAATCTGTGCATTTATGACGGCTATCTTTACATCGGCGAATACAACGACGAGGAGATCCCGCTCGAGGAGCTCATGTTCGATCAGGACTTCGGCTTCCTTGCGCGCAACCTGGAGCAGTCGGTGAACCTCTACCGGATGTCCATCGGCGCGGACGGCACCGAGCAGATGGAGCTCGTCGTCGGCGAGGCGACCAAGATGTTCCCGGCCGGCGGCATCTTGTGCAAGCGCTCCGGCTTCGGCGACTATGAAAACCAGTATTTCTGGCAGTCGAAGGTCTTTGACGGCAAGCTCTTTCTCGGCACGTTCGACACCAGCTCCCTGCTCGAGCCGCTCGGCCAGTTTACCAACGGCGACCTGCTGCATATGTCGCGTGACGAGTGGGCCAGCCAGATCGGCTACCTCAAGGTGCTGCTCAAGCTCCTGCTGGATAAGAACAAAAATAACGGCGACGGCACACTGTTCGCCGCCGGCTCCGGCGATGCCGCCGCAGCGATCGATGCCGCCGTCGATGCGGTCAATGCCGAGAGCCCCGAACTCTTCACCATGACCGATACCCAGTACGACACGATGCGTCAGGCGCTCAAGGACGGCGTGTACGACGCGCCCTACAGTGCAAGCACGCTGCGCCGGCTCAACGAGCTCAATGCGCTGCTCGACGAGCTGACCGACCTCGTCGAGACGAACGATATTTCGGGCTTTGTTGCGCGCTACCAGAAGGCGAACGACCTCTATGCGAGCCTCAGCGGCAAGCTGCCCGATGCACTCAAGAAGCTCTATGAAGCGCTCGTGCGCATCACCGAGCTGGAAAACATGAAGGATCTGTGCATCTGCCTGAAAAAGCTCTCGACCGCCACGCGCGGCTTCGGCCTGTATACCATCACGTCCGACAACGGCAAGCTCACGCTCGAGACGCTCACGCGCGACGGCTTCGGCGATCCGTACAACCATGGTCTGCGTGCCTTCGCTACGAACGACGAGCAGGGCTGGATGGTTATCGGTACGGCCAATCCCTTCATGGGCACGCAGCTCTGGCGCACGACCGTGAACACGCCCGATCCGATGGAGCGCTTCACGGATCTCAATCCTTTCAACTGGGCCTACCCCGGCATCCGCTACTGTGTGACCAACGGCCTGATGTCCGGCACGAGTGATATGACCTTCGCGCCCGACGCCGTGATGACCCGCGCGCAGATCGTGCAGGTGCTCTATAACCTCGCGGGCGAGCCGGCCGTCGCCGGCACGACCCCGTTTACCGACCTCACGTCCGACTGGTATCAGGATGCAGTGCTCTGGGCGTATCGGACCGGCGTCGTCGCCGGCACGTCGGACACGACGTTCGACCCAGACGCGCCCGTCACGCGCGAGCAGATCGCCGTCATCCTCATGGGCTATGCGGACATGGTGCAGCACCGCGACCACACATGGCTGCCCGCCGACCTCTCGGCTTTCCCGGATGGGGCGGACGTGTCCGACTGGGCGCGTGACGCCGTGGCCGAGGCGGTCGCGCTCGGCATTCTCAACGGTGCCGAGATCAACGGTGAGCTCCGGCTCCTGCCGCAGGGGCAGGCGACCCGCGCGCAGGTCGCCACGCTCCTAGAGGGCTTCTGCAAGATCCCCGCGTAAATCAAACCCAACACCAAACCGGTGCCCCTGAACGGGGCGCCGGTTTTTTGCCGTTTTTCGTACCTGTGGTGCAAAGATTTTCTTGCGGCTGGGTGCGGCTTCCGGTATACTGAATGTAGCAATAATTGAAAACAAAAGGAGAAATGGCATGAAAAAGAAACTTCTGAGTGCAGCGCTCGTGCTGTGCCTGCTGCTGACGCTGCTGCCGATGGCAGCCTTTGCGGCGGACGATGTGCAGACCGGCACCTGCGGTGACGGTTTGACCTGGACGCTCGACACCGCCGGTACGCTGACCGTCACCGGCAGCGGCGAGATCAGCGCCAACGCATTTGCCGTCAACAGCAGGATCGTGCGCGCCGAGATCGGCGCGGGCGTGACGGGCATCGGCATGGGCGCGTTCCTCAAGTGCGCGAATCTCGAGGCAGTCACCCTGCCCGCAGGTCTGACCACCCTCGGCACGGCGGCCTTCGCCTATTGTGAAAAGCTCGCGGCGGTCACGCTGCCAGGCACTCTCGAGAGCACCGGCGGCGGGGCGTTTCAGGGCTGCACGGCGCTCGCTGCCGTGACGATCCTGCCCGGCGTGGCGCGCATCGACACGCGCACGTTCAGCGACTGCGCGGCGCTCAAGGAGATCACCATCCCCGCAAGCGTCACGGCCATCGGCGACAGTGCGTTCTCCGGCTGCCTCGCGCTGCGCACGGTGCACTTCGGCGGCTCGAAGGAAGCATGGCAGGCCGTCGAAGTCGGCGAGCACAACACGCTCCTGCGCCTTGCGAGCGTGGACTACAATGCCGTAACCGGCCACCACTTCGGCGACTGGACCGTCACGACCGAGCCCACCTGTGACGAGCCCGGCGTGCGCACCCGCACCTGCACGGACGCCGGCTGCGCCGAGACCGAGACCGAAGCCATCCCCGCGCTCGGCCACGACTGGGGCGAGGGCGTGACCGTGGCCGAGCCCAGCGGCGCGCAGGGCGGCCGCGTGCGCACGACCTGCAAGCGCTGCGGCGCGGAGTCCCTGCGCTTTACCGATCCCGAGATCCCGGCGTACCAGCAGTTTGACGACGTGGATTTTGCGCTCTGGTCCTACCCCGGCATCGCCTTCTGTGTCAAGACAGGCCTCATGTCCGGCACCGACGCGCACACCTTCGCGCCCAAGGGCGTGACGACGCGCGCACAGATCGTGCAGATCCTCTATAACCTTGCGGGCGAGCCGGCCGTTACCGGCACGACCCCGTTCACCGACCTCACGAACGACTGGTATCAGAACGCCATCCTCTGGGCGTACCAGACCGGCGTCGTCGCCGGCACGTCAGCCACGACGTTCGACCCCGAGTCGCCCGTCACGCGCGAGCAGATCGCCGTCATCCTCATGGGCTATGCGGACATGGTGCAGCACCTCAAGCACACGTGGACGCCGGCCGACCTCTCTGCCTTCCCGGACGGGGCAAGCGTGTCCGACTGGGCGCAGGCCGCCATGGCCGACGCCGTGGCGCTGGAGCTGATCTCCGGCGCGGAGACGGACGACGGCATCTTCCTGCAGCCGCAGGGCGATGCCGCGCGCGAGCAGGTCGCCACGATCCTGCAGAGCTTCTGCACGCAGACGCTCGGCTGGAGCTGAGGCGGCGGAAGACCATAGAAAGAAGGAAAAACGAACATGAAAAAGAGACTTTTGACCGCGGCGCTCGTGCTGTGCCTGCTGCTGGCGCTGATGCCCGCGGCGGCTGCGTACACGCCGGAGGACTGCGTCAACTACTATGGCGGCCATGACTGGCAGCAGGGTGCCGTCGTCGTGCAGCCGAGCGGCGTTCTGGCCGGGCAGCGCGAGTGGACCTGCCGCCGCTGCGGCCGGAACGGCTACACCTATATCGACCCGCCGATCCGGGCCTATGAGCAGTTTTACGACGTGGATCCGAACCGCTGGTCGTATGACGGCATCTCCTACTGTGTCAAGACCGGCGCCATGTCCGGCACCGGTACGCACACATTCGCGCCCTACGGCGTGACGACGCGCGCGCAGATCGTGCGGATCCTTTACGAACTCTCCGGCGCACCGGCGGTGAGCGGCGGCACGCCGTTTCGCGATCTGACGCAGAGCTGGTACCGCAAGGCGGTCGTCTGGGCCTATCAGAACGACGTCGTGTCCGGCACGAGCGGCACGACCTTCTCACCCGAGGCGCCCGTGACGCGCGAACAGATCGGCTGCATCATGATGAACTATTTCTTCAACGTTTTGAAGCTGAAGCAGCAGTGGGCGCTGGCTGACCTGTCGGAGTATCCGGACGGGGATCAGGTGTCCCCCTGGGCGCGCGCATCCATGCAGCACGCGATGTCGATGATCATCTCCGGCGCGGAGATCAACGGCGTTGTGTACATCGACCCGCAGGGCGACGCCACGCGCGAGCAGGTCGCCACGATCGTGGCGGAGTTTTGCCAGTGGGCGTTCAGTGTGAACGGCCACGATCTCTACCACCAGTAACGTACCCGCTCCGGGGCTGCGTCCGTTCGCAGCCCCGGTTTTTGCACCCATCCGCTTAATTTTTCTTAAAGCGGGCCAAAGTCCCTGTGCGGGGGCGGCCCGGATATGTTAGGATAGACCCCAGAGGTGATACCATGGAAAACCTGGAGACCCCCGTCCGCATCCTCGTCGTGGATGACGAGCCGGACATCCGCAATATTTTGCACATCCTGCTCTCGTCGCGCGGCTACGAGGTCGACGAGGCCGAAAACGGCCTGCGCGCCGTGGAGCTCGTACGCGCGCAGCCGGACTATGATCTCATTATATTGGACATCATGATGCCCGGCATGGACGGTGTCGCCGCCTGCACGGAGATCCGGCAGCACAGCGTCGCGCCGATCCTGTTTCTCACGGCGAAGGCCCAGCCCGCCGACATGAGCGACGCCTACGGCAGCGGCGGCGACGATTATCTTATCAAGCCCTTTTCCAACCACGAGCTGTTCCTGCGGGTCGATTCGCTCATCCGGCGCTACCGCGTCTACCACGGCAAGGGCGATGCGCCGACGGTCATCGACGCGCTCGAGATCAACCGCGACAAAGGCACCGTGTGCAAAAACGGCCGCTCGGTCGAGATGACCAAGACGGAGTTTGAGCTGCTGCAGTACCTGATCGCCAACCGCGGCACTTCCGTGTCTGCGCGCAAGCTCTATGAGGACGTCTGGCATGAGAAGTTCCTGCCCAGCTCTGCCAACACCGTCATGGTGCACATCCTCAAGCTGCGCAAGAAGCTCGAGGACGATCCCGCCAACCCGACGCTCATCCGCACGGTCTGGGGAAAGGGGTATCAGATTGATTAAGAAGTGGCGCTCATCGATCAATGCGCGCATGATCGTCGTGCTGCTCGCGGCGCTGGCCGTGGGCGCCGGGTGCTATTTCGGCTGCTACCGGCTCGGCGTGTGGACGATCAACCACTGGTACATGTCGGCCGATGCAATCGAGGTTCGCAACCAGCAGCATGCGTGCAGCCTGCAGCTGTACGTGGAGAGCAACGGCGTCTCCTCGCGCGACACGGTGGCCATCGGGCAGTGGCTGCGCAGTGAGAAAAACGCCAGCGTCATCGTCTATCAGGCGGAGGGTGACCCGTATGAGGCCGGCACCTGGGGCACAAACCAGCTGCTCGACGATACGACGCAAAACGATCTCGCAGCGCTCGGCTACAGTTTTTATACCCTGCAGTTTGCTGACGGAGAGTGCCGCGTCGCCATGTGCGATTACTCCGAGTCACGACTGTTCGGCTATACGCAGTTCGGCGCACTCGTGGTGGGCTTTGTGGTCTATTCATGTATCGCCATCGGCTTCACGCGGCGGCTCACGCGGCGCGTCACGCGCCTGTCGGAGACCGTCGGCGCGGCCGGCGCGCTCAACCAGACCATCCCCGTCGTCGGCACGGACGAGCTCGCGCGCCTGGCAGCCAGCGTCAACACCATGCGCGACATGATTTTAGAGCGCACGCGCAACGAGCAGACCGCCTGGCAGGCCAACAGTGACCTCATCACCGCCATGTCGCACGACATCCGCAACCCCCTCACATCGCTCATCGGCTATCTCGACCTGCTCGAGATGAGTCAGGACCGGCTGCCGGAGGATCTGCGCAGCTACGTGCTCGCCAGCCGGGACAAGGCCTATCAGCTCAAGGATCTGACGGGGGAAATGTTCCGGTACTTTCTCGTCTTCAGCCGCGGTGAACAGGAGACGCACCCCGAGCCCTACGACGCGCAGATCCTCTGTGCGCAGCTGCTCGGCGAGTGCGCGGCCGAGCTGCGCACCCGGGGCTTTGATGTCAACCTCATGCCGCTGACGACGCCCTGCACCGTCACGACCGACGTGCAGATGCTCAAGCGCGTAACAGATAACCTCCTGTCGAACATGGAAAAATACGCCGACCCCGCCGCGCGCCTGACCATTCTGGCCGAGTGCGAAAACGGACGGCTGCACATCTGCTTTGCCAACCGCGCGCGCAGGGAGCTTGCGCGCGTGGAGAGCAACCACATCGGTCTGCGCACGTGCGAAGCGATCTTGCAGCTGCTCGGCGGCCAGTTTTTCACCCACCGCGTGGGCGATGATTTCTCGGCCGAGTTTGTCCTGCCGGTCACGCCGCCGGACACGGATGGGTAAAAGGGCGGCGCGCCGCATGACCGTTGTCGCCGTTCCCAAAGCCTCTGCGCCGCGGGGGAGCCCGATGGGGCAAGGCACGCCTCGGTTGCGATTTGGCATTGCCTCCGGCGAGATCTTTCCCTTACGAAGTGAGATTCGCTGCGCACTTTTCAAGCCTTCCCCTAAAGGGGAAGGTGGCGCGGCGATACGCCAAGTGTCGTCAGATGCGGGACGCATTATCGGTGCCGCTGGAGAAAACCGTGGTCTTTCCACCGCATCCGCTTCGCTGCGCTCAGCACCTTCTCGGCAAGGAGAAGGCAGCGCGCACGCCAACTGCTCCCGCGGGGAGAAAGCTTAGGACACGCATCGCACCGCCGGTGCCGCCGGAGGAACTCCCCCGCACACCGCAAAGCAAAAAGCACCGTCTCCCAATCGGGAGACGGTGCTTTTTGCCGTTCAAAAATTCCGTTTTCACGAGCCGCTGCCCGTCGAGGGCACCGGCGCGGTGACCTCCGTGCGCGTGACGCCCTTGGAGAAGGTCAGACTCTTGAGGATGGTCGAAAAGTCGTTGGACATGCTGCGGTAGAGGTCGGCGTTCTCGTTAGCGAACTGCACATCGGTCGGCAGCTCGGCAATGAGGTTGTAGTTTGCGCCGTCGACGGTCAGGCCGCAGATTGCCTGATACTCCGGCAGCTCGGTATAGTCATAATCGGTAGGAAAGACCTCAAGCATGAACAGGAAGCCGCCCAGACCGTTGTCGTGGTCGGTCTTTTCGTAAAAGCCGACGTAATAGCCGCCGTCGTTGGCGCCGCACTCGGTCAGGTAATGGTCGCCCCAGCTGGCCGGCAGCGTGACGGAAAAATAGCCGCCCTTGCCGTTGTCATACGTCGGGCAAAGGGTGATGTCCTCCGCCTTTTTTGCCGTGTCAGCCGTCGGCTGGACAGACGCGGCGGCCTTGTCCCCGCGGCCGCAGGCGGCCAGTGCGAGTACCGTTGCCAGCGCCAGTACGAGCGCCAGAATGCTCCGTTTCATGCAGATCGCTCCTTTCCGAATCTTTGCATGGGCATATTATACGCCTCCGGCCCGTGTGTGTAAAGTCCCCCCCGCCGGACAGCGCGCAGCGCACAAAAAAGATGCACACCAGAAATATTTGACGTGCATCGGTGCGAAAGGTTCCGGTTTTTTTACGCGGCAACAGGCTTGCTGCGCTTGCGCATGACGATCTGCAACACAACGACGATCACGATCGCCGCAACACCGACAATGTCAGTCATAAGGCTGGGGTCGATCAGGCACAGGCCGCCGGCGGCGAGCAGGATACGCTGCCACCAGGGTGTGCGTGCGACGACATAGCCCTCGAGCGCGGCGGCGATGCCGAAGATGCCGAGGCAGGACGTGATGATGACCTGGATGGCGGCGAGCACACCCTGATCCATGAGCAGCATGGAGGGGTTCATCGCGAAGATGTACGGCACGATGAACGCCGCGATGGCGAGCTTCGTCGCATTGATGCCCGTCTTCATGGGGTCGGACTTGGCGATGGCGGAACCGGCATAGGCAGCCAGCGCGACCGGCGGGGTGATATCGGCAACGATGCCGAAATAGAACACGAAGAAGTGCGCCGCGATCTTCGGAATGCCGAGCGTGATGAGGATCGGCGCGCAGGTGGAGGCCATGATGCAGTAGTTCGCGGTCGTGGGCACGCCCATGCCGAGCACGATGCAGCAGAGCATGGTCAAAAACAGCGCCAGCAGCAGCGAGAGCGTCGGGTTCGGGATCTTGCTGCTCAGTGCAACGACGCCACTGATGAGCTTGGACGCCAGGCCCGTGACGGTGATGCAGCCCGCGATCATGCCGGCCATGGAGCAGGCCACGGCGACCGTGATGCTGCCCTTGCCGCCGGCCTCGAGCGCCTCGAGGATCATCAGGCCGGTCTTTTTGGCGGTGACGCCGACGGTACTGCCGCGTTTCGTCTCATGCACCTCGGCCGCAGCGTCGCGGATCGTGCCGACCAGGCTCACGGCGATGGAGATGAGGATAGCGATGGAGGCCGCATACTGCAGCGAGCGGATGTTCGCCGTGACCACCCAGATCAAAAACACAAGCGGCAGCAGCAGGTAGACGTTGCGCATGAGATACTTGAAGCGTGGCAGCTCCGAACGCGGGATGCCCTTGAGGCCGAGCTTCTTGGCCTCGAGATGCACGGAGATGAAGATGCCGCCGAAATACAGCACGGCAGGCAGGATGGCCCAGAGGGTGACCTGACCGTAGGTGACATTCATATATTCGGCCATGAGGAACGCGGCCGCGCCCATGATGGGCGGCATAATCTGACCGCCGGTCGAGGCGGCCGCCTCGACCGCGCCGGCGAATTCGGGCTTGTAGCCGGTACGTTTCATCATCGGGATGGTAACGGAGCCGGTGGTGACGGTGTTGCCGACGGAGGAGCCGGACACCATGCCGCACAGTGCGGACGAGATGACCGCGACCTTGGCCGGGCCGCCGGAGGTCCAGCCGGCGATGGCATTGGCGAGATCAATGAAGAAGCTCGAGATGCCGGTGCGCTCCAGAAACGCGCCAAAGATGATAAACACGGCGATGAACTTCGCGCACACCTGTATGGGCGTGCTCAGCACGCCGGACGTGCCGAAAAAGAGCGTGTAGATCACGCGGCCGAGCACCTGATCAAACGTCTGGCCGCCCTTGAGCATACTCACGAACGTGTACACGAGCAGCGCACCGACGACCACAAGGATCGGCACACCGACACAGCGGCGGCAGAGCTCGGCAAGCGTCAGGATGCCGGCCACGCCGACGGCGATGAGAAACGGCGTCATCTTGGCGGCGCTGGTGAGCGTCTTGATAAGCGTACCGTAGTTAAAGCAGTAGTAGAAAAACGCAGCCGCGCCAATGACCATGATGACAATGTCATACCACGGCAGGCGGTTGGCATGCACATGCTTCTTGCTGGCGGGGTAGGTCAGATAACCCATGATGATGATCAGACCAAGGAATGCCGTCAGGCGCACCTCAAGCGCGGCGGTGCTGAACAGGGTCGACCAGATGCAATAGACCGAAAACAGCGCCATGACGACGGAAATGACGATCTTGGGTTTGCCCGCCCAGATGCGGGTGGCAGACTCGCGATCATACTTGCGCATGACGGCGTCCATATCCTCCTTCAGAGAGGCGGCTTCCGCAGCGGCTGCGGGCTTTTTGGTGTCAGACATATAAGAGGAAACCTCCGTTCCGGGTAGAATGGAAAAACTACGGCGTCAGGGGTACTGACGCCGTAGCGAACATTTACGGGATGCGGCGCATCACCGGGTCAGGCATCAATAGGTGCCGGCCTTGATGGTGGCGGCGGTGTAGTACGGGGAAGCGGAAAGCAGGGACTGCACATGGCTGTCGTCGAGGCTGACAAGGTAGACGCTGCCGGCGGTGGCGAGGTCGGTGATGGCCGTGGTGGGCGCACCGGCGACGATGAACGCGGCGTCGATCTTGCCGTCCTTCAGGCTCTCGGCGCTGTCGCCGAAGCTCTGGTACACGGCGGAGATGTCAGACTCCTTGAGGTCGTAGGCATTGAGCACGTCAATGGCGTTGAAGTACACGCCGGAGCCGGCTGCGCCGATGGAGACCTTCTTGCCGGCGAGGTCGGCAACGGTCTTAATGTCAGGGTTGGTGGTGACGATCTGGACCTGCTCCTGATACAGCTGGGCAACGACGGAGAAGCCGGTGACCGGGTTCTCAAACAGGCGCTGGCCGTTGTAGGCGTAGTTCATAACGTCGCTCTGCACGAAAGCGATCTGGACGTTGCCGTTGGTCAGGTCCTCAACGTTGGCCTGAGAGCCGCCGGAGGTGAGCGCCGTGACCTTGCAGTCGGAGTTGGTGGAAACGTAGTTGGCCAGCACACTGCCGAAGCCGTAGTACGTCCCGGTGTCGCCGCCGGTGCCGAAGTTGAGCGCAGCGGCGGTGCCGGTGCCGGCGCCGTCCTTGACCGCGTCAACCTTGACGCCCTTCTCCTCAAAGTACTTGGCAGCACCGGGGTGATACGGTACGCCCTTGACCGAGGCGGCAGCCTCGAGGTTCAGCTCTGCGCCCTTGCCGTGCTGAGCAGCGATGGCATCGAGGTTGTTGAAGATGGTGGACACGAACGCATAGATTTGATCGGTCGGAACGTCGTCGCGCGCGATGACGACCGCGCCGACGGAGACGGTGCTGGTATCGACCTTGGAAGCGGAATTGCTGTCGTCCTTTTTGGTGTCGGTGCCGCCGCCGCAGGCGCACAGCGCAAACACCATGACGAGGGCGAGCGCCAGCGCCACGATTTTGTTGAACTTCATAGTCGTTTCTCTCCTTTTTGAAATTTTCCTCTTGAAAAGATTCAATATGTGTTCATTATACCTGTCTCAGGTGCAAATATCAAGCCAAAAATGAAACTTTCCATCCGTTTCTGTGCAAAAACTTTCACACACTAGCGGATTTCTGATACAAACCGCCACATCTTGCGCCGTTTGGGCAAATTTTCCCACTCTGGGCACAAGATGCCTCACACAGGAAAGCAAAAATCCGGCCCGTGCAAAAATTGCACAGGCCGGATTCTCCTGGCCGGAACGCGTTATTCGTCCCTGTCCTCGGGCGGGTCGGGCCGCACGAGCACACGCTCGACGCGGCGGCCGTCCATGGCGAGGACCGTGACGGTGAGGTTTTCATACCGGAAGCTGTCGCCCGGCTTTGGGAACGTGCCGAAGCGCTCGAGCGTCCAGCCGCCGACGGTGGTGCTGTCGGCATCGTCGAGGGCGTCCTCGGGCCAGTCGAGCAGCTCGAGAAAGTCCGAGAGCGTCATGGCGCCGTCGAGCTCATAGCCGCCGTCGGGCCGCGCGACGACCTCCTTTTCCACCACGTCCTTCTCGTCCCAGATGTCGCCGACGAGCTCCTCGAGCACGTCCTCCATCGTGATGACGCCGAGCGTGCCGCCGAACTCGTCCGTGACGACGGCGAGGTGCTTCTGCTCGCGGCGGAGCTTTGCCAGCACGTCGGGCAGACGCGTGGTCTTGTACACAAAGCACGGCGGGATGAGCTGCGCGCGCAGGTCGTCCGGCCGGCCGTCCATCATGGCCTTGAAAAAGCGGTTGAGGTACAAAAATCCGATGATGTTGTCCACGCTGCCGGAGTAGACCGGCAGGCGGGAATACGACGAATCGTCGATGATGCGCACGATATCGTCCCAGTCGTCGTCGATGTCGATGGCAACCATGTCCACGCGGGCAGTCATGGCCTCACTCGCGCTGATGTCGGAAAAGTCGAGTGCGGAGCGCAGCAGCTCGCTGCGATCCTCGTCGAGCACGTCCTCGTCCTCGGCTGTCTCGATGATCGACTGCAGCTCCTGCGAGGCGGCCTCCTCGGGGTCACCGTCGCCGGTGTCGCCGTGCAGGGGGCGCGTGATGAGGTGCACGAGCCCGACGACGAGCCAGATGACGGGGTACAGAATGAACGACAGCGCGCGGATGACATACGCGTTGCGCAGAGCGATGCCGTTGGCGTTCTGCTTGGCGACGATCTTCGGCATCGTCTCGCCGAAGATGATGACCAGCAGCGTCAGCACGACGGTGGACACCCACGTCCACTGCTCGCCCGCGAGCAGGATGACGATCACGGAGCCGAGCGACGACGCCGCGATGTTGACGAGGTTGTTGCCGATGAGGATGGCACTGAGGGTGCGGTCAAAATGGTCGAGGATGCCGACGGCGGTCTTCGCGCGGCGGCTACCGTCCTCGGCGGCGTTTTCGAGCCGCAGGCGGTTGGCCGACGAATACGACATTTCCGACGCGGAAAAGAACGCGGACAGCGCGATGAGCACGACGAGCGCGACAAAATACCACACGATGCTCATGCCGTCTCGCCCCCTTTCTCCGGGGCGGCGTCCGTGGGCGCATCTGCCTCAGTCTCCTCCGGCAGCAGGCGCACGATGAGCTTGACGATGCGCTTTTGCTTCATGTCGGCAATGCGCACGTCGAGCCGGTGATAGCGGAAGCCCTCCCGCTCGCGCGGGATGTAGGAAAACTGCTCATACGTCCACTCGCCGAGCAGCTTATACTGCAATTCCTCGTCATCCTCGGGGTCGGTGTAGTCGAGCCGGTCGAACACCTCGCCGACAGTCATCTCGGCATCGACCTCGTAGCGGCCGCCGCCGAGCGGCACGAACGACTCCTCCACGACGTCGTCCTCGTCCCAGATCTCGCCGACGAGCTCCTCAACGATGTCCTCCACGGTCACGATGCCGAGGGTGCCGCCGTAGTTGTCGGTGACGATGGCGAGATTGGCCTTGCGGCGGCTGAGCTCGGGCAGCACCTCGGCGATGAGGGTGCTCTGGTGCACGAACACGGGCTCGTCGAGCAGGGGCCGGACGTCCACGGCCTTGCCGCCGGCTTTGATGCAGGCCTTGATGTATTTGCGGATCTGCAGGATGCCGATCACATTATCAATGCTGTCGGCGTACACGGGCAGGCGGCTGTGGCGCTGCTCGCGCACGTAGGCGAGGATCTCCTCCGGCGGATCGTCCACGTCCACGGCGGCGACGTCCACGCGCGCCGTGATGACGCTCTCGACCGGCACCTCGGCAAACGACAGGGCCGAGCTCATGAGCTCGCCGCGCTCGGCGGTCAGCTCCCCGTCGTCGGTCATGTTTTCAATGATGTCGGCCAGCTCATCCTCCGTCACGGTCACGGCGGGCTCGCTCTGGATGCGGCGGGCGGCGGCGTTGCCGAAGGCGGTGAGGGCGGCGGACAGGGGCTTAAAGAGCACCATGAAAAACCGCAGCGAGCGCGCCGTGCGCATGGCCAGCCGCTCGGCGTATTTCTTGGCGATGCTCTTGGGCAGCATCTCCCCGGCGAAGAACACGACCACGGTCGTGATGAGCGTGCCGGCGGTGACGGCCCACATACCCCACTGCCGCTGCACGGCCACGGTCACGAGCGTCGCGATCGTCAGGTGCAGAATGTTCGTGCCGATCAGCAGCGTCGTGATCGCCTGATCGAAGTGGTCGAGCACATACATCGCCTGCTGTGCGCGGCGGTTGCCGTGGTCAGCGGCGGCTTTGAGCCGGATGCGGCTCGCGGATGCAAACGCTGTCTCCATGATGGCGAAATAGGCCGCACCAAGGAGCAGCACGATGATAACAGGCAAAAGATTCCATAAATCCTGCTTAGGGCCAGCGTCCATTGCGGATCATCACACTCCTGAATATCTCCCCCGGCCGGTGCCTATCCGGACGGGAGATAAATTAACGTTCATGATACCATAAAATGCCCGGCGCGTCAACGGGTTTTCTCCTCCGTGACGGCGACATTGCCGGGCCCCGCGAGCTCGCGCAGCTCCTCGACGAGCGCGGGGTGCACGACGCAGCGGGCGGCGGCGCGCTTGCCGGTGTCCTCGAACACGAGCACGAGCTGCTCGTCGCCGGGGAACATTTTCAGGATCAGCTCGATGCGCTTCACGGCCGGGTGGTCCTTATCCGGCAGACGCACCCAGAGCCGGTGCCGCTTCGGCGGCTCGGGCCGGGGCGGCGGATCGCGGCGCGGCGGCGTGCGCAGGGTCTGGAGTCCCTGCTCGGTCAGCGGCAGGACCTTGTCCGCCACGAGCTGCGGGTCGGATTCGTCGCGCGTCGAGATGCGCCCGGCCACGAACAGCGCGGGATTTTCCTGCGCGAGCAGGTCGCGGCAGGCATCGAGCGCCGGCGAAAACACGAGCACCTCCATGCTGCCGCCGTCGTCCTCGAGCTGGAGGTAGGCCATGCGGGTATTCTTGCGCGTGGCGCGCTCGCGGCTGGCGGTGCAGATGCCGGCAAGCACGACGCGCTGCCCGTCGCGGTAGCGGTGCGCGGCGGTGGCCGGGGCGTGAAAGCTCGCGAGGATGTCACCCATGGGTGCGGCCTTGGCCTGCTGCGCGAGCGCGCGGTAATCGTCCATCGGGTGGCCGGTGAGGTAGAGCCCGGTCGTCTCGCGCTCCATGGCCATGCGCTCCGCGCGCGTGAACTCCTCCACGTCCGGCAGCACGAGCTGCGTCGTGTCGGTGGGCGCTCCCCCGTCGTCCGGCGCGCTGAAGAGGTTCATCTGGCCGGTGAGATTCATGCGGCTCTCGCTCGCGGCGCCATTGAGCACGCGGTCGACCGACTGCATGAGCGCCTTGCGCTTGTAGCCCATGCGGTCAAAGCACCCGGCGCGGATGAGACTCTCGACGGCGCGGCGGTTGAGGTCGTGCCCGTTCATGCGGCGGCAGAATTCGTCAAACGCCGTAAACGGTCCGCCGATCTCCCGCTCGCGCATGAGCGCCTGGATCAGCCCACGCCCCACGCCCTTGATGGCCACAAGGCCGAAGCGCAGGTCATTGCCCTCGACGGTGAAGTCCGCGTCGGACGCGTTGATGTCCGGCGGCAGCAGGCGGATGCCCAGCTCGCGGCACTCGGCGATGTACTCCGTGACCTTCGGCGTGTTGTCGAGCACGGAGGTCAGCAGCGCCGCCATATATTCGTGCGGATAGTTGCGCTTCATATACGCAGTGCGGTAGGACACGATGGCGTAGGACACCGCGTGCGCCTTGTTGAAGGCGTAGCTCGCAAAGGCGAGGATCTCGTCGTAGATATCGTTTGCCGTCTGCTCCGGCACGCCTCTGGCCACCGCGCCGGGGATGTTCCGCTCCGGGTCGCCGTGCACGAAGGCGGCGCGCTCGGCCGTGATGACGGCCTCCTTTTTCTTGGACATGGCGCGGCGGATCATGTCCGCCTGGCCGAGCGAGAACCCGGCCAGCTGCCGGAAGATCTCAATGACCTGCTCCTGATAGACGATGCAGCCATAGGTCACGGCGAGGATCGGCTCGAGCAGCGGGTGCTTGTAGGTGATGCGCTCCGGGTGCGCCGAGCAGGCGAGAAACCGCGGGATGCTCTCCATCGGCCCGGGGCGGTAGAGCGCGATGACGGCGGTGATGTCCTCGATGCTGTGTGGGCGCAGCCCCATGCACACGGCCGTGATGCCCGCGCTCTCGAGCTGGAACACGCCGACGGTGCGCCCGGCGGCGAGCATATCAAACGTTTTCGGATCGTCGAGCGGGATGTGCTCGACCTGAAATCCCGGCTCGCGGCGGCGCACCTGCCGCGCCGCGTCCTCGAGCACGGTGAGGTTGCGCAGGCCGAGAAAGTCCATCTTCAGCAGGCCGAGCTCCTCGAGCGTCGTCATCTGAAACTGGCACACGAGTGCGCCGTCGTTGCTCGCCAGCGGCACGTAGGCATACACCGGCTGCTCCGTGATGACCACGCCCGCCGCGTGCGTGGACGCGTGCCGCGGCATCCCCTCGATGGCGCGGGCCGTGTCGATGAGCTGGTGCAGCCGGTCGTCGCCGTCATACATTGCGCGCAGCGTCTGCGACTGCTGCAGTGCCTCGTCGAGCGTGGTGTTGATGCCGCCGGGGATGGCCTTGGCCACGGCGTCGGTCTCGGCGTAGGTCAGGTTCATGACCCGGCCGACGTCGCGCACGGCCGCGCGCGCGGCCATGGTGCCGAAGGTGACGATCTGCGCCACGTGGTCGGCGCCGTATTTGCGGATGACGTAGTCGATCACTTCCCCGCGCCGCTGCACGCAGAAGTCCACGTCGATATCCGGCATACTCACGCGCTCCGGGTTGAGAAAGCGCTCGAAGTAGAGGTTATATTGCACGGGGTCGACATCCGTGATGCCCAGGCAGTAGGACACGACGCTGCCGGCCGCGCTGCCGCGCCCCGGCCCGACGGGGATGTGCTGCCCCTTGGCGTAGGCAATGAAATCGCTCACGATGAGAAAGTAGTCCACAAAGCCCATGCGCCGGATCATGTTGAGCTCATAGTCCAGCCGCTTGTGCACCTCCGGCCGGTCGCCGTAGCGCCGGGCGAAACCGCGCTCGCACAGCTTCGTGAGATAGGCGTCCGCGTCCGTCTCCCCCTCCGGCAGCAGGAAACGCGGCAGGTGGTAGTGGCCGAACGTGAAGTCAAAATGACAGCGGTCAGCGATGCGCTGCGTGTTTTCCACCGCGTCGGGATATTCGTCAAAGAGCGCGCGCATCTCGGCCTCGCTCTTGAGGTAAAACTCATCGTTCGGAAAGCGCAGCCGGTCCGGACTGTCGAGCGTCTGGCCGGTCTGGATGCACAGCAGCACGTCCTGATTGTAGGCGTCCTGCTTTTTAATGTAGTGCACGTCGTTCGTCGCCGCGAGGGGGATGCCCGTCTCGCGGTGGATGCGCAGCAGCGCCGCGCGCACGCGCGCCTCGTCGGTCATGTGGTGGTTTTGCAGCTCGAGGTAGAAGTTTTCCTCGCCGAACAGCTCCTGCAGCTCCTCGGCGCGCGCCTTGGCAGCATCATAGTCCCCGCGCAAAATCGCGCGCGGAATGTCGCCCGCCACGCAGCCGCTCAGACAGATGAGCCCCTCGGCGTGCTTGTGCAGCAGCGGCCAGTCGATGCGCGGCTTGCCGTAAAACCCGCGCTCAAACGCGGCCGACACGAGGTAGCACAGGTTGTGGTAGCCCGTCTCGTCGCGGCAGAGCAGGATCAGGTGCGTGTAGGCGTCGTCCACGCCGTGGACGCGGTCGGTCATGCCGCGCGGGGCGACATAGACCTCGCAGCCGATGATCGGCCGGATACCGGCGGCGACGGCCGCCTTGTAAAAAGCGACCGCGCCGTACATGACACCGTGGTCGGTAATCGCCAGCGCGGTCTGGCCCAGCTCGCGGGCGCGCTCAATGAGCGGCCCGATGCGGCACGCGCCGTCGAGCAGGCTGTATTCACTATGTACGTGCAGGTGTGCAAACCCCATCGTGCGTTCCTTTCAGTCGTCCATGTGAAATTCCATGAGTTTTTTCAGCCGGTAGTTCAGGCAGCTCTTCGTCACCGGCGGGTACGAGAGCGTGGCGAGGTCGGCAAGGCTGGCCTCGGGATTGGCAATGCGCAGCAGCGCCGCGCTCTGCAGCTTTTCCGGCAGCACGTCGAGCCCGTAGTCGCGCTCGATGCGGCGGATGGCGTCGATCTGTTCCTGCGCCGCGGCCACGACCTTGTCGGCGTTGGCGGTGTCGCAGTTGACCTTGCGGTTGATGGTGTTGTTCATGGACTTCTCCACCTTGGCGGACATGATGTCCATGGCGGCGCAGGGCGCGCCGATCTTGGTCAGAAAGTCCTCAATGGCCTCGGACTTTTTAAAGTAGAGCACGGTGTTGGCGCCGCGGTCGATGCTGCGCGCGGCAAAGCCCAGCTCCGTGAGCAGGGCGGCCGTCTCGCGGCTGACGCTTGCGTGCGCCGTGATGAGCTCGAGATGGTAGTTCTTGCTCGGGTCGGTCACGCTGCCGCCGGCGAGAAACGCCCCCCGCAGGAACGACGCCTTACAGCAGTCGTTTTCGAGCACGGCGAGGTTGATATGGTGCGCGACCGTGCGCGAGAGGTCGGCGCCGAAGGCGGCAAACACCGTCTCGATGGCGGCGCGGTCGGTGATGGTCAGCACATGGCGGCCGCCGGTCTTTTCGGCGGCGGGCAGGGCAAAGTGCGCGCCGAACGCGCGGCGAAAGAGCTTCGGCAGCCGCTCGGCCAGCGCGTCGCACGCCGTGACGATGCGGATCTCGCGCGTCGTGAACGTGTGGCAGTACAGCAGCACGCCGTAAGCCTCGGCCACGGCGCAGCAGTGGCGGCCGAGCGGCACGCGGCACAGCTCGTTTTTGACATCGGATGCAAAGGACATGGCGCGCCTCCGCTCAGGTCTTGGGGAAATCCCGGTTGCGCAGGCGGACGTTGGCGTCGCGCGCGGCGAGATAATCCGTCAGCGCCTTGGCCACGGCCACGCTGCGGTGCTGGCCGCCGGTGCAGCCGATGCCGATCGTGAGCGCGTAGCGCCCCTCGGCGGCGTACTGCGGCAGGAGAAAGTCGATCATGTCGGTGAGCTTGGCGAGAAAATTCTTCGCCACGTCGCTGCGCAGGACGTATTCCTGCACCTCGGCGTCCATGCCGCTCATAGGGCGGAGCTTTTCGACATAAAACGGGTTCGGCAGAAAGCGCACGTCGAACACGAGGTCGGCGTCGATCGGGATGCCGTACTTGAAGCCGAAGGACACGACGTTGACCAGAATATCGCGCCGGGTGCCGCCGTCGGCAAAGTACTCGCAGATGCGTTTTTGCAGCATGGCGAGCGTGAGGCCCGTCGTGTTGATGACATAGTCGGCGCGCTCGCGCACGGGGGCGAGCAGCTCGCTCTCGCGGCGCACGGCCTCGGGCAGGGAGCAGCCGCTCTCGGCCTGCAGCGGGTGCGGCCGGCGCGACTCCTTGTAGCGGCGCACGATGGCGCTCTCCGACGCCTCGACGAACAAAATGCGGTAATCCACGCCCATGTTTGCCAGCTCGCCGAGCGCGGCAAAGAGCTCGGTAAAGCTCTCCTGGCTGCGGATGTCCGTCACGAGCGCGACCTTTTCATATCTTCCGCGCGTGGCAAGGCACAGCTCGGCAAACCGCGTCAGCAGTGCCACCGGCAGATTGTCCACGCAGTAAAAGTCCAGATCCTCCAGCACGTCGGCCGCGCGGCTCTTGCCGCCGCCAGACAGGCCCGATACGATCAGAAATTCCATTCCGTCACCCCCGGATGATCTTCACTTCCGGCTCGAGCTCCACGCCGGACGTGCGCAGCACCTCGCTGCGGATGTGGTCCATAAGCCGCAGCACATCGTCAAACGTGGCCCCGCCGCGGTTGACGACGAAGCCCGCGTGCTTCTCGCTCACCTGCGCGCCGCCGACGGCGCAGCCCTTGAGCCCGGCCTGATCGATGAGCGCGGCGGCGTAGCCGCCCACGGGGCGCTTGAACGTGCTGCCGGCGCTCGGCAGCTCCAGCGGCTGGCGGCTGCGGCGGCGCTCGCTCAGGTCGCGCATACGCGCCTGAATGGCCGCCGGGTCGTCCGGCGTGAGCGCGAGCGTGCTGCCGAGCACGACGCAGTCCGTGTCGGAAAACACGCTGTGCCGGTAGCCGAACGCGTGCTCCGCGCCCACGGCCTCGCGCAGGTTCAGCTCCCTGTCCAGGTAGCGTGTCGAGACGACGACGTCCTTCATCTCGCCGCCGTAAGCGCCCGCGTTCATCGACACCGCGCCGCCCAGCGACCCGGGGATGCCGTGGGCAAACTCCAGCCCCGCGAGGCCATAGCCCAGCGCCGCCTGCGCCAGCCGCGCGAGCGGGATGCCCGCACCCGCGTACAGGTGCGTCTCGTCCGCGCGCGTCACGTCCGCCATGCGCTCGCCCATCTGCACAACGATGCGGTCGACCGCCCCGTCGGTAATGAGCAGGTTCGTGCCGTTGCCGATGATGAGCGGCTGCGCGCCGCCCTCGCGCACGATGCGGCAGACGGCCGCCGTCTCCTCCGCGGACGCGGGGCGCACGAGCGCGCGCGCCGGTCCGCCGATGCGAAACGAGCAGTGCGCGCGCATCGGTTCGTATTCCAAAATCTCCAAGCCCGGCAGCTGCGCACGCAGCGCGCGGACGATGGGGTCCAGATTCGTCATATTCCAGTTCCTTTCCGGGTCAGAACCCGATGCCGAGGTCAATGCTGCGGTCGTGCTCGATCGCGAGCTCCTGCGCCGCGTTGAAGCCCATGCCCTTCTGGCGGTTGTTCATGGCGGCGAGCTCGAGAATGACCGCAAGGTTGCGCCCCGGCCCGACCGGGATCGTCACGCACGGCACGCGCACGTTGAGGATCTCGCAGTATTCCGTCGTCAGCCCCAGCCGGTCGTAGGCCTTGCCGTCCTCCCACGGCTCGAGCTGTACGACGAGGTCCACGCGCGTCTCGGGCTTGACGGCGCCGACGCCGTAGATGCGCCGCGCGTCGATCACACCGATGCCGCGCAGCTCCATGTAGTAGCGGATCATCTCTGGCGCAGAGCCCATGAGCGTCGTGCGGTTGACGCGCTTGATCTCCACGGCATCGTCCGCCACGAGGCGGTGGCCGCGCTTGATGAGTTCGAGCGCCGTCTCGCTCTTGCCGACGCCGCTGTCGCCCGTGATGAGCACGCCCTCGCCGAACACCTCGACGAGCACGCCGTGCTGCGTCAGCCGCGGGGCGAGATAGCCCGAGAGCGAGGCGATGAGGTCGGCCATGAATTCCGACGTGTCCTTGCGCACGAGAAAGAGGTTGCGGTCGTACTTTTCGGCCATCTCCAGGCACTCGGGGAACGGGTCCATGCCGTGGCAGATGACAAGGCCGATGATGTTGTAGTGCATGAACTGCGCAAAGCGTTCGCGCCGCTGGTCGGGCGTGAGCGTCTCGAGATACGTGCTCTCAACGCGGCCGATGATCTGCAGCCGCTCGGGGTCAAAGTAGTTGTAAAACCCGGCCAGCTGCAGGCCCGGGCGGTTGACGTCCGCCGTGCGGATCTCGCGCGTGGCGTAGTCTGCGGCCGCGTGCAGGATGGTCAGCCCCTGCTCGGCGGCGACCTTCTGCAGCGCGACGGTATAATGCGGTGCGCCCATCGTGCGCGCCTCCTTTCCGGTGAAGCCGCCGGTGCGGCGGCGAAGAATTTTTTTCGTACCGGGCGGAGCGTCTGCTCCCCCGCATCCCATTGTACCCAAAGCGGCGGCATTTGGCAACGGCTTTTGCAGCGTGCCGGGCATTTTTTCCGGCCGCGGGGCGGAAAATGCGCAGAAAATGTGAAAATCATCTTGCAATCGGCCGGGGTTTCTGCTATTATGAGAAAGCTGTTCTCGCAGACAATAGAGAAGGAGGTGCTTCAACCAATGGCAAAATGTCAGTTTTGCGACAAGGGCGTGAGCTTCGGCATCAAAGTGAGCCACTCTCACCGCCGCTCGAACCGCACTTGGAAACCCAATGTGAAGCGCGTCAAGGCCATCGTGGACGGCAAACCCCAGCACGTCTACGCATGCACCCGCTGCCTCCGCAGCGGCAAGGTCACCCGCGCTGTGTGAATTGCAATGATTGCACCGAACAAGGCTCGCCCGATTGGGCGAGCCTTTTTCGCATCTTGGGGCGTCTGCGCCGCGTGTCCGGCGGCGCGCCCCCGATTCCCTTGTGTAAAGGGAACTGTCAGCCGTCAGACTGACTGAGGGATTGCTATGTTGTGTCCTGCACCGCAGCCGGTATCTGCAATCCCTCCGTCACGGTGCAAAGCACCGTGCCACCTCCCCTTACACAGGAGAGGCATCGCCTTACGGCAATGTTTTTGTCTTATCGGAGCAGTCAGACCGTGCGATGCCTTCTCCTTGAGGAGAAGGCTTGAAATTGCAGCGTCCACGCTCACGCGCCGCGCATCCCAGCAGGTTCCTTAATGATTGTAAAATGCGCATTTTCCGCTTCCGCGTACCCGGTTTCTCTTCGAAAAACCGCCGGTTTTCCGCCCCGGCAGCAGCCGCGAAAATAATTATGAACAATCTATCAATAATATAGAGAAAGCACTTGACTTTCCGGCCGGCGGGGTGTAAATTAGCACTCGAAGGTCGGGAGTGCCAACAGTCGGCAACTCCGAGTGCCAGCGGAGGAGATCATGGACATCAGCAGCCGCAAAAAGAAAATACTTGCCGCGGTCATCGAGGAATACATCCGCACGGCAGAGCCGGTCGGCTCGAAGGCCATCGCCGCGAGCGCGGATCTCGGCTGTTCCTCGGCCACGATCCGCAACGAGCTGGCGGAGCTGGTCGCCATGGGCTATCTCGAGCAGCCGCACACATCGGCGGGCCGCGTGCCCACACCGCTCGGCTACCGGATGTACGTCAACGAGCTCATGGAGCACAAGGACCTCACCGCGGAGGAGACGCAGGCCATCACGCAGAGCCTGACGGGCCGGCATCAGCGCGGCGAGCTCATGACGGACGCGAGCCGCCTCGCCTCGCAGCTGACCAATTACCCCGCCGTGACGCTCACGACGAGCGCCGGCGTGACGATCCGCCGCTTCGACCTCATTTATCTCGACGCGAACAGCTTCATCATCGTCCTGCTTCTGAGCGACGATACGGTGAAAAACAAGCTCGTGCACCTGCCGGTCTCGGCCGACGAGCGCATGATCCAGAAACTCGCCACCGTCTTCAACGCCCACTTCACGGGCATCCATGAGAGCGACATCACCCCGGTGCTGATCCGCTCGGCGGAGCGCGCCGCGCAGGATAACCTCGGCATCACGGCCGTGATCGCGGCCTTCGCGATCGAGGTGCTCACGGGCGCAGGCGCCGCGCAGACGTACCTCGTCGGCGAGTCGCAGCTGCTGCACCAGCCGGAGTTCCGCGACCCCGACAAGGCGCACCGCCTCATGAGCTACCTGTCCGACGGCAGCAACCTGCTCGACATCCCGATGGAGCAGCTCGGCGGCGACAACGAGGTGCGCGTGCTCATCGGTCCGGAGAATGTGGCCGAGGAGCTGCGCGACAGCAGCGTCGTACTCGCAACGTATGACGCGGGCGAAAATATGCGGGGCCTGATCGGTGTGGTCGGCCCGACGCGCATGGACTATTCCAAGGTCGCCGCGAAGCTCAGCTTCATTGCGGCCGGCCTTTCCAAGCTGCTCGGCGGCGGCACGCTTCCGCCCCCCGGGCTGGACAACAAGCTGATCATTAAGGGAGACGATACAGATGAGCACGAAAACGAACGACCCGAAGCAGACGGCGCCGGAAACGGATCCGACCGCTGAAGACGTGAAGACCGGCCCGGCCGCCCCTGCCGCCGAAGCCGAAGAGGTTCCGGTCAACAAGGCCGACAAGAAGGAAGCCAAAAAAGAAAAGGAACCCAAGGAAAAGAAAGAGACGAAAAAAGAGATCGAGGCCGATCTCGCAGCGGAGAAAGACAAGTACCTCCGCCTGCTCGCCGAATATGACAACTACCGCCGCCGCAGCACCCGTGAGCGCGAAGCGATCTACGCAGACGTCCGCTGCGACACGCTCAAAAAGTTCCTACCGGTGTACGACAGTCTGTCCCGCGCCCTGGCGCAGACCCCGGACGATGACCCCGCCCGCAAGGGTCTCGAGGGGATCATGAACCAGTACAACACCGCGCTCACCCAGCTCGGTGTGACGGCGATCGAAGCCGTCGGCCAGCCATTTGACGCCAACCGCCACAACGCCGTCATGCACATCGAGGATGATGCCTACGGCGAGGGCGTTGTCGTGGAAGAGTTTGAAAAGGGCTTTTGCATCGGTGACCGCGTCCTGCGGTATTCCGTCGTGAAAGTCGCAAACTGATCCCATTCTAAATTTGTATACACAATCTGCTTTCAATACAGGAGGAAATCATTATGAGTAAAATTATCGGTATCGACCTTGGCACCACGAACAGCTGCGTCTCCGTCATGGAGGGCGGCGAAGCGACCGTCATTCCCAACGCGGAAGGTCATCGCACCACCCCGTCCGTCGTCGCGTTCTCCAAGACCGGCGAGCGTATGGTCGGCCAGGTGGCAAAGCGTCAGGCCGTCACGAACCCGGACCGCACGATCAGCTCGATCAAGCGCGAAATGGGCTCGGATTATAAAGTCACCATCGACGGCAAGAAGTACACCCCGCAGGAGATCAGCGCCATGATTCTGCAGAAGCTGAAGGCGGATGCGGAAGCTTACCTTGGCGAGCCCGTGACCGAAGCCGTCATCACCGTGCCGGCCTACTTCACCGACGCGCAGCGCCAGGCGACGAAGGACGCCGGCAAGATCGCCGGCCTCGACGTCAAGCGTATCATCAACGAGCCGACGGCGGCCGCGCTGGCTTACGGCCTCGATAAGGAGACCGACCAGAAGATCATGGTCTACGACCTCGGCGGCGGCACGTTCGACGTCTCCGTGCTGGAGATCGGCGACGGCGTCATCGAAGTGCTGGCCACGGCCGGCAACAACCGCCTCGGCGGCGATGACTTTGACCAGTGCATCACCAACTACCTCGTGCAGGAGTTCAAGAAGAGCGACGGTATCGACCTCTCGGGCGACCGCGTGGCCATGCAGCGCCTGAAAGAGGCTGCCGAGAAGGCGAAGATCGAGCTGTCCGGCGTGACGAGCACGAACATCAACCTGCCGTATATCACGGCGGACGCGACCGGCCCGAAGCACCTGGACGTGACGCTCACGCGCGCCAAATTCAATGAACTGACTGCCCACCTCGTCGAAAAGACCGCGGGCCCGGTGCGTCAGGCCATGAGTGACGCCGGCATCAGCGCGTCCGACCTGACGAAGGTCCTGCTCGTCGGCGGCTCCAGCCGTGTCCCGGCCGTGCAGGAAATGGTCAAGAAGCTCACCGGCAAGGAAGGCTTCAAGGGCATCAACCCCGATGAGTGCGTGGCCGACGGTGCTGCCATTCAGGGCGGCGTGCTCGGCGGCGACGTCGCGGGCGTGGTCCTGCTCGACGTGACCCCGCTGTCCCTCGGCATCGAGACCCTCGGCGGCGTGTGCACGAAGCTCATCGAGCGCAACACCACCATCCCGACCAAGAAGAGCCAGGTGTTCTCCACTGCGGCCGATAACCAGACCTCCGTTGAGGTCAATGTCCTGCAGGGCGAGCGCGAGATGGCCGCTTACAACAAGAGCCTCGGCCGCTTCCAGCTCGACGGCATTGCCCCGGCCCGCCGCGGCGTGCCGCAGATCGAGGTCACGTTCGACATCGACGCCAACGGCATCGTGAACGTCTCCGCCAAGGACCTCGGCACCGGCAAGGAGCAGCACATCACCATCACTTCTTCGACCAATATGTCCAAGGAGGACGTGGAGAAGGCTGTCCACGAGGCCGAGCAGTACGCCGCCGAGGACGCCAAGCGCAAGGAAGAGATCGACACCCGCAACCAGGGCGACCAGATGGTCTACCAGACCGAGCGCACGCTCGAGGAGCTGGGCGACAAGGTCGACGCGGCCGAGAAGGCCGAAGTCGAGAGCAAGCTCAACGAGCTCAAGGAGACCCTCAAGGGCAGCGACACCGCAGCCATCAAGGCCGCGACCGAGGCGCTGACGCAGGTGTTTTACAAGCTCAGCGAGAAGATGTATCAGCAGGCCAACCCGCAGGGCGGCCAGCCGGGCGCGAACCCGGGCTGTGACCCGAACTGCCAGGGCGGCGACTGCGGCAACGGCGGCGACAACGGCCAGCAGTACTACGACGCAGACTACACCGTCGTCGACGACGACAAGAAGTAAACACCCCGCCCCCGACACGGGCAAAGCAACGCGGGCGCGCCACAAGCGCGCCCGCATTTGGAGCTTTCTGACCCCCGCGCGGGGGGGAATCCATAGACAGTTGAGGTTCATGTATGGCTGAAAAACGAGATTATTATGAAGTGCTCGGTGTTGAAAAAGGCGCATCCGAGGACGAGATCAAAAAAGCCTACCGCAAACTGGCCAAGGCCAACCACCCGGACCTGCATCCGGGCGATAAGGAATGCGAGGAGCGCTTCAAGGAAGTCAACGAGGCCTACGAGGTGCTGTCCGATCCCGACAAGCGCGCGAAGTATGACCAGTTCGGCCATGCGGCGTTCGACCCGTCCGCCGGCGGCCCCGGCGGCGCCGGTTTTGGCGGCTTCGGCGGCTTTGGGGACATTTTCGGCGGCGGCTTCGGTGACATCTTCGGGGATATCTTCGGCGGCGGCTTCGGCGGCGGTCAGAGCCAGCGCAGCGGCCCGCGCCGGGGTGAAAACCTGCGTGTGCGCCTGAACATCACCTTTGAAGAGGCGGCGTTCGGCTGCGAGAAGGAAATCAACGTCGGCCGCGTCGAGCAGTGCCCGGACTGCAAGGGTACCGGCTGCGCCCCCGGCACCACGCCGGAGGTCTGCCCGGACTGCAACGGCACCGGCAGCGTGCGCACCACGCAACGCACCCCGTTCGGCATGGTGCAGACCAGCGGCGCGTGCAAGAAGTGCGGCGGCCGCGGCAAGATCATCCACCAGCCGTGCCCGCGCTGCGGCGGCCGCGGCGCCGTGCGCAAGAATCAGACCATCAAGGTCAAGATCCCGGCCGGCATTGACGACGGCCAGACGCTGAATCTGCGCGGCAAGGGCAATGCCGGGCTTGACGGCGGACCGGCGGGCGACCTGCTCATCACGGTCTTTGTCAAGCCGCACCCGCTCTTCGAGCGCGACGGCAACTCCGTGCTCATGGAGATGCCGGTGTCGTTTGCACAGGCGGCGCTCGGCGCCGAGATCGAGGTGCCGACCATCGACGGCCGCGTCAAGCTCACCATCCCTGAGGGGACGCAGCCGGGCAGCGTGTTCCGTCTGCGCGGCAAAGGCATCCCGTACCTGCAGAGCAAGGGCGGCGGCCGCGGCGACCAGTTCGTCACGATCACGGTCACGGTGCCGAAGAACATGACGGCCGAGCAGAAGGAGCGCCTGCGCGCCTATGCCGAGGCGATGAACGAATCGGTCAGCGAGGGCCGCAGCGGCATCTTCGGCAATAAGAAAAAGCGCTGAGCAAGCAGCGCTGAATAAAAACATAGAAAAGCCAGCCACGGCCTTCGCCGCGGCTGGCTTTGCTGCGCGTTTGCGGGGTCTGCGCTGCCGTCGAAAGCCTGCCCCTTGAGGGGAAGGCGGCGCGGCGGCACGCCGCGACGGATGAGGTGTCATTTGACACGCACCGTATTACCGGTGCCACCGGAGGAAACCGCAGCACTTCCGCCGCATTCGACACAGTTCCGGCCAAGAGGATGCAGAAACGGAATTGTCATGGTGCGTATCGTCAGGAAACACCTCATCCGCCTCGCTATGCCCGGCGCCAAGGCACACGCACCCCTACTGCGCCAGCCGCGGGATGTCTCCCACGCCGTCGAGCACGACGCTCGGCCGGTAGGCAAATTCGTCCAATGTCGCGCGCGTGGACACGCCGCTGAGCACGAGCACGGTGGACATACCGCTCTCCATGCCGGAGATGACGTCGGTGTCCATGCGGTCGCCGATCATCACGGCCTCACCCGAGTGGCAGCCGAGGATGCGCAGTCCGGTGCGCATCATGAGCGGGTTCGGCTTGCCGCAGAAATACGCCTGCTTGCCGGTGGCGATCTCGACCGGGGCGATGAGCGCGCGGCACGCGGGAGCGATACCCTCGTCCGTTGGGCCGCAGGTGTCGGAGTTCGCGCCGATAAGCTTCGCACCCGCGAGTACGAGATTCGTCGCCTTCGTGAGTGTGTCGAGCGAGTAGGCCCGTGCCTCGCCGATGACGACATAGTCGGGGTTGACGTCGTTCATGGTAATGCCGCGGTCATACAGCGCGTTGAGCAGCCCCGCCTCGCCGAGCGCGTACACCGAGCACCCGGGCGTCTGGTCGGCCAGGAAGGCCGCCGTGGCCAGCGCGCTGGTGTAAAAGTGCTCCTCCGGCACGTCGAGCCCCATGCGCCCGAGCTTCTGGTGCAGCTCGCGCGGGGTCATGCCGCTGTTGTTGGTCAAAAACAGATATTCCTTGTGCGTATCCTGCAGCCAGTGGATGAACTCCGCCGCGCCGGGCAGGATGTGATTGCCGTGATAGATCACGCCGTCCATGTCGCACAGGAAGCCTTTTTTCGCGTTGAAATCGATCATTTCCATGTCTGTTCTCCTTATCCTTGCTTCTGCTCTCAGCTTACCACGCATCCCACCGCCGGGCAAGCGGCAGGCGCGTCAAATTTGCGTAAAGTCACAGGTCCAGCCGCAGGAAGATCGTCGTGTCCAGCGGGCTGTCGTTGTAGGGCGGGATGTCGTAAAACCCGAGCGCGCGGTACATTTTGATCGCGCTCGTGAGAAACGGCAGCGTGTCGAGCAGCATGACCGTGTAGCCGATGGCGCGCGCGTCATCGAGAATGCGCTGCATCATCACCCCGGCGATGCCCCGGCCGCGAAACGCGGGACGCACGTACAGCCGCTTGAGCTCGCACGTCGTGCCGTCCAGCCGGCGCAGCGCGATGCACCCGGCCGGCTGCCTATCGCACCATGCAACATAGAGCCGCCCGTCCGGCATGCCGTACTTTTTCGTCAGGTCGGCGACCTCGGCGTCGTAATGCTGCAGGTCAAGGTAGATCTGAAAATGCGGGTCGTTCTCGACGAGCATGTGCGTGTACTCCGCAAACAGCTCCCGCACCGCCTCCGGTGTGTCATAGCCCAATTTCAGCTCCATGGGAAGCACCTCCCTGTCCTGATCTCGAAAGGCACAAGGGGCGTCAATGCCCCCTGTGCTTTTCTTTCCGCTTCGTCTGCCGCAGCTGAAACTGCCGCGCCTGCTCACGCTCCCGCTCGGCACGGGTCTGCACCCGGCGCGCAGCCTTGCCCTGCTCGCGCTGGAGCCCGAGCGCCTGCTGTGCCTTGGTGCCGATGCCGGCGGGTGTGAGCGTGCGGCGGATCTCCCGCTGCACGCGCTTGGGATTGCGGTGTCGCTCGGCCGTCGTCTCCGCCGCCAGCGCCGGGCTGAAGCGCAGCCGGTGCCAGTTGGCGAGCACGAAGGCATAGACCTCCTGCTCGCGCGGCTCGGCGCCGAACACGATCCTGCACACCGCGTACTGTCCGTCCTCCTCGCGCTCGCAGAGCCCGATCCAGAACGGCGGCTCAAATAAAACCGTGAGCCGAACCATACGTGTCCCCATCGAAACGCCTCCTTTTCGTGAAATCCCGCAAGGAACGGACAACCAAGGAGGCAGGTTACTGACAGCGTCGCCGCTGCTCCCGGACTACCTACCGGGACGTGTTTTTATCCTTGCGCTTCCATTTTACCGCATTTGTGCCCCGCGTCAAGCCCCCGCGAAAAAGCGCGGTGCGGGGCATTGACGCGCGCGGGCAAAGCGGCTAAACTAGACCTCAGTTTCTTTTCTCGGAGGCGCCTATGAAAACGACAACCACTCCCACCGGCACCGGCCGCGCGCGGCTGGGCCTGATCGTGTCCATGACCGTGTTCGGCACGATCGGCCTGTTCGTGCGCCGGATCGAGATCACGTCGGCCGAGCTCGCGCTCTGCCGCGCGGGGCTCGCAGCCGTGTTTCTGCTGCTGTCTTTTCTCGTCACGCGCAGACGGCTGTGCCTGAGCGAAATCAAAAAGTCGCTCTGGCTGCTGCTGGCCTCGGGCGCGGCTATGGGCATCAACTGGATGCTGCTGTTCGAGGCGTACAAGTACACGACCATATCATTGGCCACGCTCAGCTACTATCTCGCGCCCGTGATCGTCACGGCGCTGTGCCCGCTGCTGTTTCACGAGCGGATGACGCGCACGCAGTTCGTCTGCTTTCTCATGTCCACGCTCGGCGTCGCACTCATCATCGGCTCCGGCAGCGTGCATGGCGGCGCGTCGGACGTGCGCGGCATCTGCTTCGGCGTGAGCGCTGCGGTGTTTTATGCCGCCGTCATCCTGCTCAACAAGTATATCACCGGCGTTCCGGCGCTCGAGCGCACGTTCGTGCAGTTTCTCGTGGCCATTCTGGTGCTCACGCCGTATGTCGCGCTCACGTCGGGCTTTCACCCGGGCGTGATGTCCGCGGCCGGGTGGGTGAATTTGCTCATCGTCGGCCTTGTACACACAGGTCTGACGTACTGCATGTATTTCTCTGCCATCCGGGCGCTGCCGGGGCAGGAGTCATCGCTGCTGAGCTATATCGACCCCATCGTGTCCGTGCTCGTGTCGGTGCTGCTGCTCGGTGAGCCGCTCGCCCCGGTGCAGATCGTCGGCGTCGTGCTGTTTCTCGGCTTCGCCATCACAAACGAGCTCACGCACAAAAACGCCGAGACCACATGAGCGCCCAAAGCAGAAAAATGCCGGCCTGCGGAGCATTCCGCAGGCCGGGCTCTTTTCACTTTGCGTTCCGATACGAAAGGAGGACATGGCTCGGTGCGAACAGCACGGCCGCGGCCGTGCCGCTCGCCAGCATTTCCTGCGCGAACCGGCGCGCAGCGCCATGTTCCCCACGATAATAAATGTGTACCGTAATGGGCATTGTCGATTCCTCCGTTGCTTCCAATCTCGGGCGATGCCGCGGCGCTTTTGCGCGTGCGCACATCACACCAGGCACAGGCCAATGAAAAAGCACAGCTGTGCAAGCCCATTGACGCCCTGCTCCAGCCAGTTCGAGCGCGGGTCGCCGGAATCCAGCCGAAACGCAAACACCGTCATGAGCGCCATGCCGAGCACGCCGAGCCCAAAGAAAATGCACGCCGGAAAGCCGGTCACCCCGGCGAGGATGGCCGCACCGCTCAGCCTTGCCCGGCCGGCGATCACCGCCGCCAGCAGCAGCGCAAACCCGACCGGCATGGCCACGCGCATCTGCACAAACAGCGGCCAAACATTCCGCCCGGAGACGGCCACGATCCCCTTCCACAGCACCTTCACAATGCCGGAAACGAGACAGAGCGCCGCCCCGGCTATAAAGAGCGCACTGTGAAAAAGGCTGCCCACTCTCACGGCGGACAGGCCGAAAAATACGACCGGTATCAGATCGACCAGCGCGAGCTTCACGCTGAAACCCTCCGGGATCGTGTCTTTCGTCATTCGGTTTTTCTTCTGTCTGCGCATAGCTGCCGCCACCCATATTTCCCTTGCACGATTGCTTTTCCGTCCGCGTCCGCACAGGGATGCAGACGCAAAAAACACCCCGCTCACGGCGGGGTGTTTTGCTGTCAGGCGATCAGATCTTCGTGACGATCTTGATGCCGGGGCCCATGGTGGACGCCGTGACGCAGGACTTGATGTACTGGCCCTTCGCGGCGGCCGGCTTGGCCTTGATAATCGCGCCGATGAGCGCGTCATAGTTCTCGGTGAGCTTCTCAGCGCCAAAGCTGACCTTGCCGATCGGGCAGTGGATGATGTTGGTCTTGTCGAGGCGGTACTCGATCTTACCGGCTTTGGCTTCCTTGATGGCGTTGGCAATGTTCGGCGTGACCGTGCCGGCCTTCGGGGACGGCATCAGGCCCTTGGGGCCGAGCACTTTGCCGAGACGGCCGACGACGCCCATCATGTTGGGAGAAGCGATGACGGTGTCGAACTCGAACCAGTTCTCACCCTGGATCTTCGCAACAAGATCCTGGCCGCCGGCGTAATCGGCACCGGCGTCGAGCGCTTCCTGGACCTGCTCTTCCTTGCAGAAGACGAGCACGCGGGTGACCTTGCCGGTGCCGTGGGGCAGGACGATGGCGCCGCGGACCTGCTGATCGGCGTGACGGGAGTCAACGCCCAGCTTCACGTGCAGCTCGACGGTCTCGTCGAACTTGGCCTTGGCGGTCTTGGTGATGAGCTCGAAGGCTTCCTGCGGCTCGTACTGAGCCTGCTTATCAATGAGCTTAGCGCTCTCTTTATAATTTTTACCTCTGAACAATTCAGTTTCCTCCTAATAAAGTGGTTCGTCGGATGGATGATCCTCCCACGATCAGGGAGCGAAATCTGACGGCTTATTCGCCGACCAGAACGCCCATGCTGCGGCAAGTGCCAGCGATCATGCTCATAGCAGACTCGATGCTGGAGCAGTTGAGATCGGGCATCTTCTGCTCTGCGATCTTGCGCAGGTCTTCCTTGCTGATGGTCGCGACCTTATCTCTCTGGGGCACGCCGGAAGCATGCTCGATGCCGCAGGCCTTCTTGATAAGCAGGGCTGCCGGGGGCGTCTTGGTAATGAACGAGAAGCTACGGTCGGCGTACACGGTGATGACGACCGGGATCATCATGCCCATGTCGCCCTTGGTGCGCTCGTTGAAGTCCTTGGTGAACTGGCCGATGTTGATGCCATACTGGCCGAGCGCGGGGCCGACCGGGGGAGCCGGCGTTGCCTTGCCGGCGGGAACCTGGAATCTGACGTATCCAACTATTTTCTGTGCCACTTGAAAGCACCTCTTTCTTGTAAGATTTTAATCCTTGATTGCTTCGACCTGATCAAGCTCGAGATCGACGGGTGTCTCTCTGCCGAACATGGAAACGACGACGCGGACACGATCCTTATCGGGCTCGAGCTCGTCCACCGTGCCGATGAAGCCCTCGAGCGGGCCGTCAGTGATCTTGACGGAGTCGCCGAGCTCATAGCCGACCACCACTTCGTGGTGCTCGACGCCGAGGTCGTAGATTTCCTGTTCTGTCAGGGGGATCGCCTTCCCGTCGGAGCCGACGAAGCCCGCAGCGCCGCGCACGTTGTGCACGAGGTGCCAGCTCTCATCGGTCAGCACCATCTTCACGAGCACATAGCCCGGAAAGACCTTGCGCTCGACGGTCTTTTCACCGGAATCGGTGATTTCCTTGACCGTCTCCATCGGGATGTTGACTTCCTGGATCAGATCCTGCATTTTGCGATTTTCCGCAGCCTTGAGGATGTTTGCGGCCACGCTGTTTTCGTAGCCGGAGTAGGTATGGACAACATACCATTTTGCAAGTTCAGACATGTTATCCACCCAGCTTCAGCAGAAGCTGCACACCCTGATCGGCCAGCGAATCGAAGCCCCACAGAACCAGTGCGGAGACGAACATGACCACCAGACAGACTGCGGTGTTGTTTGCCGTCTGCTTCGGCGTCGGCCACACGACCTTTTTGAGCTCGCTCTTCATGTCGCGGAACCATTTGCCGATGCGTTTGAAAAACGGGAGTTTTTTATCGACTTTCTTGACGGCTTCGGTGGAAGTTTCTTTCTTTTCCGGTTTCTTATCAGCCATGAATCATTCCGTCCTTTCGAAAGTCTTATTTGGTTTCAACGTGCTTGGTGTGCTTGCGGCAGAAGGGGCAATACTTACTCAGTTCCAGCTTTTCGGTAGTGTTCTTCTTGTTCTTCATGGTGTTGTAGTTCCGCTGCTTGCACTCTGCGCATCTGAGCGTCACCTTGACGCGGGATCCAGCTTTAGCCATATTTTTCGGCACCTCCTTATTGATTTCGTCCCTGTCGGGACGTGATTGCCTCCCTGTATGGGCCGAAAGGGCATAAAAAGGGAACCTCTCGACTGACAGGTAGATTCACTATACCACACTCCCTGTCAAAGGTCAAGCCTTTTTGCAGCAGGGAAAAAGGGTAAAAAGCGCCGCCTCCGAATTTCCGGAGGCGGCGCGCAAAATGCGGTTTTTATGCCTTTCAGGCCACGTCCTCGAAGCCGGGCAGCGGCTTCTTGGCGGTGATGACGCGGATGACAAACAGCGTTGCGATCACGAGCACGACACCGATGGCGAGGCAGATGTAAACGTTCTGGATGAAGCCCGCCAGAATGTAGTTGACAAAGCAGATGATACCGACGGTGGCGGCATACGGCAGCTGCGTGGACACGTGGTTGACGTGGTTGCACATCGCACCGGCAGAGGCCATGATGGTCGTGTCGGAGATGGGCGAGCAGTGGTCGCCGAGCACGGCGCCGGCCAGGCACGCAGACACGCCGATGATGAACAGCTCACTCGTCGGGTCGAACACGTAGGTGACGATCGGCAGCAGGATGCCGAACGTGCCCCAGCTCGTGCCGGTGGAGAAGCTCAGCACACCGGCGACGATGAAGATGATCGCCGGCAGGAAGCTGAACAGCGACCCGGCCGCGGAGTTCATGACGGAAGCGACGAAGTACTTGCCGCCGAGCAGGCCGGTCATGTTCTTGAGCGAGGTAGCGAAGGTCAGGATCGTGATGGCGGGGACCATGTTGATGAAGCCCTTCGGCAGGCAGTCCATGGCGGCCTTGAAGCTGATGAGGCGGCGGCACAGGAAGTAGATGATTGTGAACACGAGCGCGATCAGCGAGCCCCAGGGCAGCGCGGCGAAGGCGTCGGTGTTGCCGAAAGCGCCGACAAAGTCGTGGTAGTAATCACCGGCAGCGTCCCAGTAACCGCCGACATAGACCAGACCGGCAAAGCAGGTCACGATCAGCACGGCGACGGGCAGGATCAGGTCGATGACGCGGCCGTTCTGGTTGCATTCAATGGCATCGCTGTTGGCATCGGCGCGGTCGCCGGTGGTGTAGAGATCGCCCTTGAAGCGGGCGTTCATCTCGTGCAGGCGCATCGGGCCGTAATCGAACTTCATGAGGATGAGCGCGACAATGAACACGAACGTGAGCAGCGAGTAGAAATTGTACGGGATGGCGCGCACGAACAGGTCAAAGCCGTTGTAGTCCTCGACGACGCCGGACACGGCGGCCGCCCAGGAGGAGATCGGCGCGATCATGCACACGGGCGCGGCCGTGGCGTCGATAAGATAGGCGAGCTTGGCGCGGGAGATCTTGTGCCGGTCGGTGACGGGCAGCATGACCGAGCCGACGGTCAGGCAGTTGAAGTAGTCGTCGACGAAGATGAGCACGCCGAGCAGAAAGGTGGCGAACATGGCGCCGACGCGGGTCTTGATGTGGGTCTCGGCCCAGCGGCCGAAGGCGGCGGAGCCGCCGGCGCGGTTGATAAGCGCGACCATGGCGCCGAGGATGACAAGGAAGAGCATGATACCGGCGTTGTCGGCAACGGCGGGCACCATGCCGTCGTTGATGATGGCGTCAAGGCCGGTGATCGGGTTGAAGTTGGAGTAAAACAGTGCGCCGAGCAGGATGCCCACGAACAGCGACGAGTAAACTTCCTTCGTGATGAGCGCGAGGATGATGGCGACGATCGGCGGCACGAGGGCCCAGAACGAAAACGCCATGCGGCTGGTGGATGTGATCACGCCGGTGCCCTCGCAGACACCGCATTCCTCACCCTGCGAGATGCCGGTGCCGTTGCACGTAGTGCAGGTGATGGACTTGGCCACGTCGTCCCCGTCGTCGGCGGCGAGCGCGCACACACTCAGCAGCGACACGGCCAGCACGACGAGCAGCAGCACGGCCAGGATCTTGCGTCTGGAATTCATAGTGAAATTCCTCCCATAAAAAAATGTCATGAACAGAGCATACTGTTCATGACACTTGAAACACTCGTACCGGTCAATGACAGCGCTCCGCATATTGCGGCAGTCCGGCGGATCTTCTCCGACGGCCCAGGCAATCCCACGGCAGGCACCTGCGGGACCCTTCGGCGGCCGCCCCTTTCCCCTCCCGGTGACCTGCCGGTGAGCGAGGGTACTGATGACGTCCGCACCTCTATCATGCTTTGTTCAGCAATACTCAGTATACGGTCGTGTACACAGAATGTCAACCAATTCTGCAAATTTTGTGCATTTTTGCGTTTCCCACAAAATTTTAGCGGCATCTTTATGCATCCATACAAAAAACGCCCGCCGGAAACTCCGGCGGGCGTTTGGCTGGATGGATTTTTCTCAGCGGCTGCCCTTATCGTAGGGGATGCCCTCGGCCTTGGGGGCGCGGGAGCTCTTGGACGTAAAGGCGAGCACGATGATCGTGATGAGGTACGGCAGCATCTGATAGAAGTGCGCGCTGATGCCGATCTGCGCGAGCAGATACACGCCGTCGCCGTTGATATCAAGGCTGGTATAGGCTGCGGCAATGCATTTGAACAGGCCGAACAGCAGCGACGCACCCGCGATATTCAGCGGCTTCCAGTTGCCGAAAATCATAACGGCGAGCGCCAGGAAGCCGAAGCCTGCCACGTCGCCGTTGGACGAGCAGTTGGCGGTGGTCAGCGCATAGACGAAGCCGCCCATACCGGCCAGCGCGCCGGAGATGGTCGTGCCGGCGTAGCGCATCTTGTAGACGTTGATACCGAGCGAGTCGGCCGCCTGCGGATTTTCGCCGCACGCGCGCAGACGCAGGCCAAAGCGTGTCTTGTACAGCAGGATCGACAGAATGATGAACAGCAGGATGCACACATAGGTGGCCAGATACACCTTATTGACAAAGGTCTCGCCGAAGAAGCCGAGGTCGGCGGACTTGTCGATGCCGAGCGTGCTCTTTTTGATCATGAACCAGCTGGCCGAATCGCCGCTGGCCATATTGAGGGTGTTCTGGTTGGCGATGACGCGGATGAAGAACAGCACCAGCGCAGGCGCCAGCAGGTTGAGCGCCGTGCCGCCGATGGTCTGATCGGCACGCAGGTTGATCGACGCGAACGACAACAGCAGCGAGAACAGCGCGCCCATAGCCGCCGACACGAGCATGGCCAGCAGCACGAGACCCTGCAGCGTGCCCCAGTCACCGGCCGCTTTGGCGGCGATGAACGTATCCACGCCCTGCATCTGGCGCACGAAGAGCACGCCGATGAACGCGCCGAAGATCATAATGCCCTCAAGTGCGAGGTTGATGATGCCGCTGCGCTCGGCAAACACGCCGGCGAGCGCCACGATCATGAGCGGGACGGCATAGATCAGTGTCTGTTGGATGAGAAAGCTCATGCCTGCTCGCCTCCTTCCGCGACGGGCGCATCCGCGTCCGGGTCTGTGATGGCCGGGTCCGGATGCAGATCCGGGTCGCCGAGCGACTGCGCGGGCTCGACTGGTGCGGCGTCAGCCGGCGCAGCGCCGGATTTGTGCTTTTTCTTCCGGCCGTCGAGCAGCATACGGATCACGAGCGAGAACGCGCTCAGATACACGATGGCTGCGATGATGACGTCCGTGATGTATTCGTTATACGCCGTGAGGTTGGTCAGCTGCAGGCCAGCGATGTCCAGCACGGACATGAAGATGGCCGTGAAGATGACGGCGATGGGGTTGTTGACCGCGAGCAGGGCGACCGGGATGCCGTTGAAGCCCTCGGCCGGGAGTGTCTGATACGTGCTCCAGAAAAACTCCGTGTTGCCGGACAGGTAGTACAGCGCGGCGCCGCCGCCGGCGAGCCCGCCCGCGATGGCCATGGACAGAACGATGTTGCGCTTGTCGCGGATGCCGGCATAGCGGGCGCTGTGGCGGTTCATGCCGCAGGCCTTGAGCTCGTAGCCGAGCGTCGTCTTGTTCATGAGGATGTACATGCCGATGGCGAAGAGGATCGCCACGAGGATACCGGCGTTGACCTGCGAGTTCGGGAAGAGCTTGTCGAGGCCGAGCTTCGCCGTGGCCACGTCGTTATAGGTCGTCTTGTAGATGTAGCCGGACTTGGTGTTCTCGACCAGGTTCTTGAAATTGCTGATGTCAAACATCCATGTCACGAGGTTTGCCGCCAGCCAGTTGGTCATGATGCTCGCGAGCACCTCGTTGATGTTCAAAAACGCCTTGAGTGCGCCGGGGATCGCGCCCCAGAGCGCACCGGCGGCGACGCCGCCAAGGAAAGCGAGGATCCAAATCAGCCACGGGGCGACGCTGCTCGATGGGATGCCGAGCGCGATGCACAGCGACACGAGCGTGCCCATGAGGTACTGGCCGGGCGCGCCGATGTTGAACAGGCCGGTCTTGAACGCCACGGCGACGGACAGGCCCGTCATGATCAGCGGCGTGGCGCGGAAGAGCATATTGCCGAAGTTCGTGGAGTTGAAGCCCCAGGTGAGCACGCCGGAGGCGGTGCGGCCGGTGCTGAACAGGCCGGCGAACACGAGGCGGAAGCCGTCCCAGACGCTCGACGCGCCGAGCTCCGGATTCGAGAAGCCGACGGCGGCGATGATGACACTGCCGACGACGAGACCGATGAGGATCGACAGCAGGGACGCGAAGATCTTCTTGGTCATGTCCTTTTCATAAAGGGTGCGGAGTTTGTTCTGCTTCATGCCGATTCACCGTCCTTCCCGCTGCGCTTGGCGCCGGACATATACAGGCCGAGCTCCTGCACGGTCGTCTGCTTCGGGTCAAGCTCGCCGACGATCTGCCCCTCGTACATGACGAGGATGCGGTCGGACAGGCTCATGACCTCGTCGAGCTCGAGCGACACGAGCAGCACGGCCTTGCCCGCGTCGCGCTGGGCGACGAGCTGCTTGTGGATGTATTCGATCGCGCCGACGTCAAGGCCGCGCGTCGGCTGCACGGCGATGATGAGCGGCTTGTCGCGGTCGACCTCGCGGGCGATGATGGCCTTCTGCTGGTTGCCGCCGGACATGCTGCGCGCAATCGTGACGGCGCCCTGGCCGCTGCGGACGTCGAACTGCTCAATGAGCCGGTCGGCGTAGGCGCGCACGGCGTCGCGGCGAATGAAGCCGCCGTGCTGGAACTGCGGCTCCTTGTAACGCTGGAGCACCATGTTCTGCTCGAGCGTGAAGTCGAGCACGAGGCCGTGCTTGTGCCGGTCCTCGGGGATGTGGCTCATATTCTTGCCGCGGCGGCGGATGGAGGCATGCGTGATCGTCTCGCCGCAGAGGGTAACGGAGCCGCCGGTGATCTTATCGAGGCCGGTCAGGCCGTGGATGAGCTCGGTCTGGCCGTTGCCGTCGATGCCGGCGATGCAGACGATCTCGCCCGCGCGCACGGAAAACGACACATGGTCCACGGCGTTGCGCTTGTGCAGGTGGGACAGGACGCACAGGTCCTCCACGTGCAGAATCTCCTCGCCGGGGCGGGCCTGCGTCTTGTCAATGACGAGCTGCACGGGGCGGCCGACCATCATGTTCGACAGCTCCTGCTTGTTCGTGTCGCAGGTGTTGACGGTGCCGATGCACTTGCCCTTGCGCAGGACGGTGACGCGGTCGGCCACAGCCATGATCTCATTGAGCTTGTGGGAGATGAACAGGATGGACTTGCCCTCGCGCGCAAACTCCTTCATCGTGGCCATGAGCTCGTCGATCTCCTGCGGGGTGAGCACGGCGGTCGGCTCGTCGAAAATAAGGATCTCATTGTCGCGGTAGAGCATCTTGAGGATCTCGACACGCTGCTGCATGCCGACGGTGATGTCCTCGACCTTGGCGTCGAGGTCGACCTTCAGGCCGTATTTTTCCGAGAGCTCCTCGACCTTTTTGCGCGCTTCCTTGCGCTGGATGAAGCCGAACTTCGTCGTCTCCGCGCCGAGGATGATGTTGTCGAGCACGGTGAACACGTCGATGAGCTTGAAGTGCTGGTGCACCATGCCGATGCCGAGCGCGGTGGCATCATTGGGGTTGTCGATCTTGACGGGCTTGCCGTTTTTGCGGATCTCGCCCGCCTCCGGCTGATACAGGCCGAAGAGCACGCTCATGAGCGTGGATTTGCCGGCGCCGTTTTCACCGAGCAGGGCGTGGATCTCGCCCTTTTTGAGCTGCAGGGTGATGTCGTCGTTGGCCTTGATGCCAGGGAACTCCTTGGTGATGTGAAGCATTTCGATCACATACGGAGGAGCGTTGTCCATACCGCCACCTACTTTCCTATTTCTGTTTCTGTGCTTGCATATCGGCAGCCGCCGGACGGGAAACCGCGCTGCCCGGCGCGCGAAATGGCTTTGCTAGTATTTCGATTATACCTGTTTGATCGCCTGATTTCAAGGCATTCCGCCCCAAATGTGTACAGAACACGAACGAAAAAAAGGAGAGAAAGCGTGCGCTTTCTCTCCTTAGAAGGGTTCCGGTCAAATTACTTGACGAGATTGAGGGTGACGTGATCGGTGCTGGCGAGCTTGCTGAAGTCGTTGTCAATGCTGATCTCGCCCTTGACGATCTTCTCGAACATGGCGTTGTACTGGTCAACGGTCCAGTTCTTGAGGCTCCAGGTGTCGGTCGGCAGACCAACAGCGCCCTCGGCCGCGCCCAGGGTGGTGAGCTTGCCGCCGTAGTTGGCCCAATCGCTGCCGTAAGCGGCGGTCAGAGCCTGCTGAGCAGCCTCGCCGATGCCCTTGAGGGCGGAGGTGATGACGGTGTCGGAGGTGTAGGACTGGTCGACGTCCACGCCGATGACAGCCGCGTCGTTCGCGGAAGCAGCAGCGGTGATGGAGTCGAAGATGGAGCCGCCGCAGGAGAAGATGACCTCGGTGCCGTTCTTGTACCAGCCGGAGGCCAGGGTCTGCAGCTCAGCGGAGGGCTGGAAGCTCTCGCCGTATTTCCAGGTGTAGTTCATCTCGACCTTGACGTTCTTCTCAGCAGCAGCCGCCTCGGCGCCCTGAACGTAGCCGTAGCCGTAACGGCAGCAGGCATCGTTCGTGCCGCCGCCGCCGCCGCAGAAGCCGAGCTTGGTGTAGCCTTCCATGACAGCAGCATAGCCGGCCAGGTAGCCGCACTGCTCTTCACGGAAGTTGATGGCAGCAAGGTTGGTCAGATCGTCGAAAGCCCAACCGTCAATGAACACGAACTTGGTGTCCTTGAACTCACTGGCGGCCTTCTTGAGGGCAGTGCCCTGCAGGAAGCCGGCGGCCACAACGACCTCTGCGCCGTTGTCGACAGCGGCCTTCATGGCGTCGTAACGATCGTCATCGGTGGCCTTGTCGCCGTTGGCGGGCTTATAGTACTTGTAGGACTTGCTGTTGGCATTGGCGTACAGCTTCACGCCGTCGTAAGTGCCCTGGTTGAAGGACTTGTCCTTCAGATCGCCCACGTCGGTGACGAACGCGACCTGATACTTGCCATCGCTGGACGTCATTTCGTCCGGGATGTCGTCTGCCTTCATGGCCGTCTTTTTGCCGTCGTTCTTCTTGTCCGTGTCCTGATTGTCCTTGGAACCGCAGGCGCACAGCGCAAAGACCATGACGAGCGCGAGGAGCAGAGCAACGAGCTTCTTCATGTTCATGCTATTTTTTCCTCCATAACAATTTTTTACCCGACATTCAGGTAATTTTTTGTTGTGTTTTCACAACCGTCCTCAGTATACCACGTGTGGGAATTGCAAGCAATCCCATTTGTTTCGAAAATATAAAAATTTTATAAACAAAGTCGGCACCTGTCCGCCGGATGCGGACAGGTGCCCTTGCATTAAAGATTTGCCATGTTGACGGCAGTGTCGAGCGCGATCGTGATCATCTGCACGAAGGAATTCTGCCGCTGCTCGCTCGTGAGCTCCTCGGCGCGATAGATGTGATCGGAGATCGTGAACAGGCCGAGCGCGCGCTTGCCGGCGCGGGCGGCGTTCATGTACAGGCCGGCGGCCTCCATCTCGACGGCGAGCACGCCCATCTTCTTCCACTGGTCGGGGCCGTCACTGCCGTCGTCGTAGAAGTTGTCGGCCGAGAGCACGTTGCCCACGTGCAGCGTGACGCCATTGGCGGCCGCCGCGGCGACGGCCTGGCTGAGCAGCGTGTAGTCCGCGATAGGCGCGAACGTGCCGTTGAGGCCGAACTGGTGCGCAAAGTTGGAATCCGTGCACGCGCCCGCACCGGCGACGACATCCATGAGGTTCAGATCATCCGCGAGCGCACCGGCCGAGCCGACGCGGATGATGTTGTCGACATCATAGAAATTGTACAGCTCCCAGCTGTAGATGCCGATTGACGGGATGCCCATGCCGGAGGCCATCACGGTCACGGGCACGCCCTTCCACGTGCCGGTGTAGCCCTGCACGCCGCGGACGTTGTTGACGAGCACGGGATTTTCCAGAAAGGTCTCGGCGATGAATTTCGAGCGCAGCGGGTCGCCGGGCATGAGCACGGTCTTGGCGATGTCTCCGGCTTTGGCTGCGATATGCGGCGTGGGAACAGGCATGATACTACCTCCGTTTTTCTCAATTTTTCAGTCTGGCCGCATGTGCGCGGCCGGTTTTATTTTAACCGCAAAAAATGCAAAAGTCAAATTGCAACGGCTCTGCGCCTGTGGTAGAATGTTGGGGAAAAACAGCGACACACGGGAGGCGGCACCATGAGCGACGTCATCACCATCGGCATCGCCGGCGGCACCGGCAGCGGCAAGACCACCATCACGCGGCGCATTCTCGACGAATTCGGCGGCGATGTGAGCGTGCTGTATCACGACAACTATTATAAGCGGCACGACGACATCCCCTTCGCCGAGCGCAAAAAGCTCAACTACGACCACCCGAACGCGTTCGACACGCCGCTGCTCGTGCAGCACCTCGACGCGCTGCGCGCCGGGTAGGCGATCGAATGCCCGACGTATGACTACACGGTGCACAACCGCGCGGCCGAGACGATCACGGTCCGTCCGGCCAAGGTCATCGTCATCGAGGGCATCCTCATCTTTGCCGAGCCGGAGCTGCGCGACCGGCTGGACATCAAGCTCTTTGTCGACACGGACGCCGATGTGCGCATCCTGCGGCGCATCGTGCGCGACGTGCGCGACCGCGGCCGCGATTTGGAGTCGATCGTCACGCAGTATCTCACGACGGTCAAGCCCATGCACGAGATGTTCGTCGAGCCGTCGAAGCGCTATGCCGATATTATCATCCCCGAAGGCGGGCATAATCAGGTCGCGCTCGATTTTGTCATGGAGCGCATCCGGGCCTATGTAAAGGAGCGGGATTAAATGGCCAAACTCTATTTTAAATACGGCGCCATGGGCTCGTCGAAGTCCGCGCAGGCGCTCATCACGCAGTTCAACTACGAGGAGCTGGGCATGACGGTCTGGCTCATCAAGCCGTCGGTCGACGACCGCGACGGGGCGAACATCATCCGCTCGCGCATCGGCCTGCAGCGCGAGGCGCAGGTCATCCACCCGGAGGAGGACATCATCGCCACGTTTGCCCGCGCGGGTCACGCCGATGTCATCATCGCGGACGAGGCGCAGTTTTTCTCCCCGGAGCAGATCGACCAGCTGCGCCGCATCGTCGACGAGCAGAACATCCCCGTACTGTGCTTCGGCCTGCGGACGGATTTTCTGACGCATTTCTTCCCCGGCGCGCGGCGGCTCATGGAGCTGGCCGATTCCATCACGGAGATCAAGACCGTGTGCGCCTGCGGCCGCAAGGCGACGGTCAACGCCCGCATCGACGGCACCGGCCGCGTCATTACCGAGGGCGGGCAGATCCTGCTCGGCGGCAACGACAGCTATGTCGCCATGTGCCACAAGTGCTGGGTGGATAAGATCCGTGCGCAGAAGGAAGCAGAAAAGGCATGAACCGCCGCGCCAGCCGCATCCTGACCGTCTGCGCCGGTGCGTGGCTGCTGGTCATCTGGGGGCAATCGTGTATGCCCGCCGCGCACAGCGGCGCCGAGAGCGGCGCACTGCTGACGCTCGTGCAGGCGTTCCTGCCGCACATGACTGACCACATTCTGCGCAAATGCGCGCACTTCGGCGAGTATGCGCTCCTCGGCGTGTTCACCGCCGCCGCACTGCGCACGGGGACGCACTTTTCATGGCCGGCGGCGCTGCTGCCCGGCACGCTCGCAGCGCTGTGCGACGAGACGATCCAGCTCTTCGTCCCCGGCCGCAGCGGACAGATCACGGACGTCTGGCTCGACACGGCGGGCTATCTCACCGGTGCGCTGCTGACGCTGCTGATCTTTTTCCTGTGCCGCAAGCGCCCGAAACAACGAAAAACCCCATGAGCCTGTGCAGTGTGCACAGACCCATGGGGTCATTTTTATGCCTTATGCCTTCACGCGGCAGACGAGCGCGCCGTTCTCGGCGTCCACGACGAGCGTGTCGCCGGCGTGCAGGTCGCCGGAGAGGATGGTGCGGGCAATGAGCGTCTCGGCGTGGCTCTGCAGGTAGCGCTTGAGCGGACGCGCGCCGTAGACCGGGTCATACCCGTTTTCGATGATGAGCGCCTTGGCGGCGTCGGTCATCTCGAGGTTCAGCGTGCGGTCGGCCAGGCGGCTGCGCAGGGCGGCGACGAGGTTGTCGATGATGTGCGACAGGTTGTCGCGCGTGAGCGGACGGAACATGAGGATCTCATCCAGACGGTTGAGGAACTCCGGCCGGAAGGCGCGGCGCAGCTCGCCCTGCACGTGCTCGCGCGCGTCCGCGGTGATCTCGCCGTCTGGGCCGATGCCGTCGAGCAGGTACTGGCTGCCGAGGTTCGACGTGAGGATGATGATCGTGTTCTTGAAGTCCACCGTGCGGCCCTGACTGTCCGTGATGCGGCCGTCGTCGAGAATCTGCAGCAGGATGTTGAACACATCCGGGTGCGCCTTTTCGACCTCATCGAACAGCACGACGGAATACGGCTTGCGGCGCACGGCCTCGGTGAGCTGGCCGCCCTCGTCGTAGCCGACGTATCCGGGAGGCGCGCCGATGAGACGCGAGACGGAGAATTTCTCCATGTACTCGGTCATGTCGATGCGCACCATGCTGCGCTCATCGTCAAACAGACTCTCGGCCAGCGCCTTGGCCAGCTCCGTCTTGCCGACGCCCGTGGGGCCGAGGAACAGGAACGAGCCGATCGGGCGGTTCGGGTCGCTGATGCCGGCGCGCGAGCGCTGGATGGCCTCGCAGACCTTCTCCACGGCCTCGTCCTGACCGATCAGGCGGCGGTGCAGCACTTCGTCAAGGTGCAGCAGCTTCTCGCGCTCGCCCTCCATGAGCTTTGCCACCGGGATGCCGGTCCACTTGGCGACGATGCCGGCAATCTCCTCCTCGGTCACGGTGTCGTGCACGAGGGAGTTGTCGCTCTTGCGGCGCTCGGCCGCGGCCTCGGCTTCGGTGAGCTTCTTTTCGAGGTTCGGCAGGTCGGAGTACTGCAGGCGCGCGGCCTTTTCGTACTCATAATTGCGCTGGGCCTCTTCGATCTCGGCGTGCAGGTGGTCGATGTCCGCCTTGAGGGACTTGACCTCCTCGACGCTGTTTTTCTCGGCTTCCCAGCGCGCCTTCTGCTCGTTGAAGCGGTCCTTGAGCTCGGCAAGCTCCTGCGTGAGCTTTTCGAGCCGGTCGCGCGAGAGCTGGTCGTCCTCTTTCTTGAGGGCCATCTCCTCGATCTCCATCTGCATGATGCGGCGGCGCAGGTCGTCGAGTTCCGATGGCATGGAGTCGATCTCCGTGCGGATCATGGCGCAGGCCTCGTCGACGAGGTCAATGGCCTTGTCGGGCAGGAAGCGGTCGGTGATATAACGGTTGGAGAGCGTGGCCGCGGCGACGAGCGCGTTGTCGTGGATGCGCACGCCGTGGTAGATCTCGTAGCGCTCTTTCAGGCCGCGGAGGATGGAGATGGTGTCCTCGACCGTCGGCTCATCGACCTGCACGGGCTGGAAGCGGCGCTCGAGCGCGGCGTCCTTTTCGATATACTTGCGGTATTCGTCGAGCGTCGTCGCGCCGATGCAGTGCAGCTCGCCGCGGGCGAGCATCGGCTTGAGGAGGTTGCCGGCGTCCATGCTGCCTTCGGTCTTGCCGGCGCCGACGATGGTGTGCAGCTCATCGATGAACAGCAGGATGCGTCCCTCGCTCTTGCGCACTTCCTCGAGCACGGCCTTGAGCCGTTCCTCGAATTCGCCACGGTACTTGGCGCCCGCGACCAGCGCGCCCATGTCGAGCGAGAAAATGGTCTTGTCCTTCAGGCCCTCGGGCACGTCGCCGCGCACGATGCGCTGCGCCAGCCCTTCGGCGATGGCCGTCTTGCCGACGCCCGGCTCGCCGATGAGCACGGGGTTATTCTTTGTTTTGCGCGAGAGGATGCGGATGACGTTGCGGATCTCCTGATCGCGGCCGATGACCGGATCCATCTTCCCTTCGCGGGCGCGCTCGACGAGGTCGGTGCCGTACTTTTTCAGCGCGTCATAGGTATCCTCCGGGTTGTCGCTCGTGACGGGCGCGGTCTTGACCTTTTTCAGCTCCGCCACAAAGCCAGCCTTCGTGATGCCGTGGGCGCTGAAGATGCGCTTGATGGCGGCGGTCTCGTTGGCGAAGATGCCGAGCATCAGGTGCTCGACGGAGACGTAGGCGTCGCCGCCGGATTTGGCCTCGCGCTCGGCGAAGTTGAAGATCTTGCTCGTTTCCGGCGAGGCGTACACCTCGCCGCTGCCGCCGGAGACCTTCGGCAGCTGATCGATGGCGGTGTCCAGCTCACTGAGCACGGCGTTGCAGTCCACGCCCATGCGGCCGAGCAGGGTGCCGATCAGGCCGCCGTCGGCATCGACGAGCGCATAGAGCAGGTGCTCCGGCGTGAGATACTGGTTGCCGTTCTCCTGCGCCATGCTCTGGGCGGTCTGGATGGTTTCAATTGTCTTTTGGGTGAATTTATCAGCGTTCATAGTCGGGTTGCTGCGTGCTCCGGCACGCAGCGCCTCCTTTCATGGATGGTTGCGAAATCAGATGAGAATCGCCGCGCGCTGCTGCTCGGCGCAGTAGAGCGCCTCGATCTCGGGCGGGGTGTACTTCCCGGCGAGGTAGGCCTTCATGAGCCGGTCGAACAGCTGCACGTAGTCCGAAATCGCGCGGGCAATCTCCTCGCTCGTGTAGTCGTGGTCCGGCGGGAGCGAGAGCGTGCGCACAAACTTGCCGTCGTACAGCGCGTAATCCGGTTCCACGCCGGACAGGTGCGCGTCCTCGATCTGCTTCCAGAGGCGGAAAAACTGCGTCATGCTCTGCAGCAGCTGCGCCGACTGGGTGCGGAAGATGACGGCCAGTTCGCCGAGCCCCTCCTGCTTGTCGCCGTAGAGCGCGACCTCGTACTTGACCGTCGGGCGGTACTTGTACTCGAGGCTGCTCTTGAGCGACATGCTCGTCGTGTGCGGCGCGAAAAACGGCACCAGGTCGCGCGCCGGCGCGACGAGCTGCTCGATCTCGTGGAAAATATTCTCGATGCGGCGCTCCGGCGTCACGACCGAGGTGTAGTCGGCAAGGATCTGGTTGATGAGTGCCGAACGGTTCGTGCCCATGCGGTGGGCCATGCGGTCGATCTCGCGCACGACCTCCTCGTTGAGCATGAGGCTGTATAGGGTTTTTTTCATCGGTTGGTCACCGCTTTCTTTTTTCTTACATTGTGCATTGTACACCCGCCTTATAACTTTGTCAAGCGTTTTTATATAAATTTATTTGCAAATTATATAATTTCTTTCGGACTCAAAAAAGTGCCCGGACACGTTTCGTGTCCGGGCATGGCGCTTGCATTTTATTTCGCGTGGATGTTGATAAACTCCGTCCGGAGCTTGGAATAAAGGATCTTCTGGCTGCTGTAGAGCCCAAAGTAGCCCGAGAGCATGTAGGCGATGCCGCACGCGAGCGCGAAGTACACGAGCTGCCCCGCGCCGAAGAGTTCGATGCTCAGCACCATTGACGCGATCGGGCAGTTGACCGCGCCGCAGAACACGCACACGAGCCCGAGCGCCGCGGCAAATCCGGCCGGAATACCAAGCAGCCCGCCGAGCACGCAGCCGAGCGTGGCGCCGATGAAAAACGTCGGCACGACCTCGCCGCCCTTGAACCCGCTGCCGATGGTGACGGCCGTGAACAGCAGCTTCCAGAAAAACGCGTCCGGCGCGGCCTGCCCGCCCTCGATGGCGCGGGTGATGACGTCCATGCCGGCGCCGTTGTAGTCCCCGGTGCCGACGAGCAGCGACAGCACGACCACGATCGCGCCACCGGCGGCGATGCGCAGCCACGTGTTCGGGATGCGGCTGGCAAAGAGCCGCTCCGTGCCGTGCATGGTCACGCAAAAGAGGATGCTCATGAGCGAGCACACGGCGGCGAGCGCCGCCACGCGCAGCAGCAGCAATTTCGGCACGGCCGTGAGCGCGAATGTAAACTGCGTCGGCGCGATGCCGAAGGCGTTCGAGATCGCGAGCGCGGCGAGCGACGCGACGATGCACGGCACGAGCGCGGAGTAATAAAACACACCCACGCTGATGACCTCGAGCGCGAAGATCGTCGCCGTCAGCGGTGTGCCGAACAGAGCCGAGAACACAGCGCTCATACCGCAGAGCGTGGCGATGCGCATGTCCTTTTCGTCGAGATGGAACAGCTGCCCGATGTAGCAGCCAAGGCTGCCGCCGATCTGCAGCGCGGCACCCTCGCGCCCGGCGCTGCCGCCGAACAGATGCGTGATGACGGTCGACAGGTAGATCGCCGGCACGAGCAGCAGCGGCACCTTGTCGCCGAAGTGGATGGCGTCGATAATGGCGTTGGTGTTCTTGTTTTCCATTTTGGTCAGGCGGTAGATGGCCGCGATGAGCAGGCCGCCCACAGGCAGCAGCCACAGCAGCCACGGGTGCGCGGCGCGGAATGCCGCCGCCCAGTTCACGCTCAGGTGAAAGGCCGAGCCGACCAGCCCGCCGATGCCGCCGGTCACGCCCGCGATGACGAGCCACTTGAGAAACGTGCGCACAAACTGCCACATGGTGCGCGCTTCCCGCTCGGCCTCTTTTTTCATATCGTCCACGGTGATGGTGTCCTTTTTTATGCGTATTTGCGCCAAATTGGCGCATACGCAAGTACTATACAACAGAATTTGCAGAAATTCCACCGTCATACTTGATTTTTTTCGCGGGATTGGTTATAATCATCCGTGCGTTCGTGAAACGCGTCCATGGATAGGTATCGAAGTGGTCATAACGGCCCTGACTCGAAATCTTTGGAAGCTCCGGCCGTTTCGTCCGCTGAAAATGTCCGCCGCACAGGGCTTTGCGCGGGTTCGGATTTCACAATTTCATATCGTTCTTGCGTGTTTTTCTTGCATTCTTCCGGAGCAAGGATTACACTTGAGTAATACGGAGAGTTGTCCGAGAGGTCGAAGGTGCGACACTCGAAATGTCGTGTTCCCAAAAGGAACCTAGGGTTCGAATCCCTAACTCTCCGCCAAAAACC